>SAMEA3663241__coassemble_284_pt1 | contig 13436 bp, 17 predicted proteins | sample SAMEA3663241__metabat2_high_PE_014 | metagenome-assembled genome bin SAMEA3663241 (sample SAMEA3663241) | pig gut metagenome | biome: pig gut; feature: pig-associated habitat; material: faeces | place: China | collected 2013
AGTAGTAAATAAAACCATTCTAAAAAATTTGATGGAAGAGAATAAAAATTTCTAGAAAATAATATATAACCTTGAATATTACCATTAATATAAAAAGGCATAGCAGAGTAAATAACAGCCAAGGTATTATATTCAAATGAATATCTTATCTTAAAACCATAACCATTATTTTTTGCATCTCTTATTTCTTGGCCATTAATTTTATTTTCTGGGTAAAACATAGAATCATAATAATCATGGCCAGTAAAGTATTCACCATTTTCTATCCATTTCCCAAGTATCTCTTCATACTGTAAATCACTTAAGGCGCTGGCTTTTCTAAATATATCTTCTCGAAAACTAGAATGATCAATATCTACACTATCCACAAGAACTGTCCCTGAATTTGAAAGTATTCTAACTCTATATCCTTCATATGCACTAAAATCAAAACTGTTTGAAAAACTTTGTATTAATCCCCCGCTAAATCCAATGATAAATTTCTGGATATCGTTATCATTTTTTCTGTAGATAATATCTGAATCCATAAAATAATCATTATCCATTTGTTGAACTAATGAAGTGAATTCTAGTGTAATATTATACAAGTCTTGTTTTTCTTTTTGAATTCTTTTATATATAAACGGATTACGAAGTTTATTAGTTGTAATCAAATAAGCTGTATATGGGTTCGTCCTGTTATTAATTTCAAAGAATGAAGAATAAAGAGAAAACCATTGTAAAACCATAGAACATAATAATACAAAAACAACGAGAAAAATCTGATGCCTGATAGAAAACTTTATTCGTTTCATTTTATTGAATTCTATATATATAAAAATTATTGTTTCTCAACATATTTCTAACTCCAAGCCATGAACCAGTATCAGGGTCATATAGTTCAGAAAACGAATACTTTCCATTAATCATTGTATTTTTTACATTTGTTGATAATACTGTATTTAATTCATAATCAGAGTTTTCAACAGGATAAAAAATTCTTTTTCTGATTGAAAGAGGATTATCTGGTCCAAAAAACACGAGTCTAAAAATTTCCCAATTATCATCATATAAGAGATAGTTATATGTACAATCATATTCTTCTAGATAAATTGGTACATTATTTTTTATGTTAAAGTAATCTGTGAGGCTAGTAATATTTGAAGAACCAAATGTATATATTTTCTCTCCATGTTTTATGTTTATTAAACCAGACCAGATTCCAGTATTTGAAGTTAATACAGAATAATCATAATTCATATTAATCATTGTATTCTTTACTTCATCAGGAAGAGTTGAATCTTCAAATACCAGTTGGGAATCAGGCTTTGCTTTATATAAGTTCTGTTCAAATTCTATGGCTTTGGAAGACGGCATCCCTGAATAAACACAATAATCAATTAATTCTCTTCGAGAAATATATGAATAAGTTGCTTTTGTATACGAAGAAACACCTTCTCCAAAAATAAATCCCTTTTGAAAGATGATTGGAGGAAATGAAGTAATTCTACCATTATTATTTATATAAATTTTCCCCATCCAATTATTATTGATATCATTTGGTAGAGCAAATTTAAAATTGTTATTAACCAGGTAATTTTTAATTTCAGGTTTTAGGAAATTTGCTTTTTGAGCTCTTTTCTCAATATAATCAACAAAATCAACAGCTTCAGAATAAGCGTATCCTTCAGAAATCAATAAAGCAATAAAATCTTCTGAAGAAAGAAAACGACAATATAAATCTTCTTCATCATTTGTTAATTCGTTCTGTAAATTAGAATTTGCTAATATTGTGTTCTCAGTTCTTTGAGTATGAAACTTTTCTACTAATTTTCTTATTGGAGAAATAATATCTCCTAGGAAGAAAAAGAAAATATCCAATAAAATAAAAATAATTATTCCTTTAGTTTTTTTCATTTTTCTACTCATTATTGTTTTTATCTATTTCTGTAATGATTTCTTTAGCCCTTTTCTTATCAATATCAAAACCGAAATTACATATTGGACATTCTGCTCTATAACTTGAAATAACAGGAATCACTGGAATCATATAGATAGTAAACCAATCTGTATCTTTTACGATCTGATAAGGAGTAACATTTTGACAATGTTTACAAATAAAGTCTTTTTCAACAGTTCCAATCACTTTTCGTGTGTGTTTGCTTCCCCAAATTAAAAACATATTTCTTTCCTTTATTATATGAAAAATGCTGCAATATATATACGAAAATATAAATCTTTCTATTTTCCCATTATATACCTTTAATCACATTTTTAAAATCTCCTCGAATTCTTTCTATTTTCCTCACTAAGTAAACGTATTCACAACAATCATCATCCTTCTCTAGCCATAATTTCATCCAAAGTCCATTCAGAAGCATCACAATCACATTTCGGAATGATTTTTTCAGATTCATTTTTATTTCTATTCTCTAAAGTTTTTTCGAACTCTATTTTCTCCTTGTTTATAATCAAAGTATACTTTGGAATTGTTTCGAAATTATGGTAAGAATACTTATTTAAAAGATTTACTATCGAAGTTAGAAAACTCAAGAGTCATAATTAATTCCTTTTCCCTATTAAATAAACCAAATTCGGTGAGATATTTTTCTATTGCCGTAGTTTTTGGCATTTCAGGTTCAAGAATTTTATTTATAACTACATAGTTATTGCTAAATTGCAATTTCCATTTTGTGATAAACGAATCAGTTGTATTTAATTTTGGATGATTCCACCAGTTTCTCCAGGATGATGAAAGTACAATTTCTGCACCTGTTTTTGAGACTAATTCTGACAGAAATATAAGTTTTTCATCTGAAATATTCCTGTCAGAATTTGTATTTAGAACTCCATCAATATCTAGAAAAATAATTTTCATCGTTTCTATTACAAATCAATTTTTTGTAGAGATAAATTTTTGTTAAATCTTGCGTGATTAATACTTTCTTTGATTGTTCTGAAACTTCCCAAAGTGGCAAAAATAAGTCCAATTCCAAGATCTTTAATCATTACTATTATGAGGTCAGAATCCTCAAAAAGAATAGATAGTAAATAAAAGAAATATCTTATGCTGATAAAAGTTTCAAATTTTTTCAAACAGACAATATATAGTCCTACGGTTTCAGCAATCATAAACGCAATAAGTATAGAAATAATGATTATAATAGTTCCAAAAACTGTCTTTTTTCCTTTTGCAAGCTCATACCCTTTAAAAGCTCCATATGCTATAGCTGCTCCTGCAATACTTGCAACAAAACCTATTGCACCAATTAAAATCCACAGAAAAGAACCTATTATAGCACCTACTAAACTACATAAAAATCCTACCATATAATGTCCTGCTTGATTTTTTTCTTCTTCCAGATAATTAATAAAATTATTATAACAATTGAAACATAATAAAAAGGGAGCAACTCCAGTATTATAGAATGCTAGACCATCTGAACTTTCACAATGCTCACATTTACATTTAAGGGTATTCTGAACAAAACAGTCTGCAATCCCATTTATGAAAGATGATAAAGACGTTTCATCATTTTTTACTTTTATACTTAAAAGTGAATTGTCGAAGGTATAAGTTTCAACATTGATATTTTTTTGATTATCTAAATACATAAATAATTGACTTTTATTTATACTTTCATCCAATGATAAACTTATTAATAATAAGTTTTTATTATCATCAGTTTCACAAACCTTAAAATAAACATTCTCAATTTTACCTATAAAAAAATTTCCAACTTGCTTAAAATTCAATCTTTTCAATGTTAAAACTGTTTCTTCATTCATTTAATCATCTCCTTCATTTCATACTGTAATTTATACTATACGAATAACATCTAATTATGGCACTTCTTTTCTTCATTCAAAAATCCAATTATCTCATCACATTGCTTTTCTGTTATACCTTCATCTTCATAAGATGTAAGAAACATATGTGGCTGGGAGTCTTAGATGGTAAGTTATAATAATCGAAAACTGGATTATCTATAGGCTCTAATTCTTCTACTTCCACAATTTCTTCCATAAAAGTTCCTACAAAATTTCAGTTAGTCGGATTCCGAAGTTTTCATCAATAACAATAACATCACCACGAGCTATTGTTACTCCATTTACCCTAAAATCTGCAGGTTCCCCTGTTAGGCGATCCAACTCAATTATTGTTCCTTCATCCATTTTCATAATATCTGAAATTGATTGTTTTGATGCACCCAACCGTACATCACAGGAAATTTCTATATTATCCAAATAGGGTTCCTTATCAGAATGAGAATAATGGTAATAGTTAATATCTAAATATTTTTTCAAATCTTCAGCTGGTACATTCAAATAAATATATCCACAAGCTTCTTTCTGCTTTAAAGATATTACTTTTATTTTTGCTGAAACAAACATTGAAGAATTTTTCTGTTGAAATTCTTTTTTACGTGAATTGGAATAATCTGTATTTCTATAGGATGGAGATAATAAAAACTCTGAAGTTGGAACTGTATATATATGTGTCATTTTAGGCACTTCGGAGTATTTAGCATAGTCATCTAACGCTTTCGAAAGTAAAGCCATAAATGGGGTTCCAAGTTTTGCAGAAAGAGCAGATAATTCCTCTTTAGTATAAAATTCATCTTGTTTATTTATTCCAGTAAGTTGTTCTATAACAAAATCATCAAAACTTAATTCTATATAGTTATTTGATGAATACCATTTCCATTGATCAATGAATGAAGGCTTATTCTTCTCATAACATTCATATTCTGGTATCTGACATATTGATTCTAACTTAAATGAAATTTGTTCTTCAAAGGTAGTTGGTAAAATTGAACAAAATCTATGCATAAAACCACCAAATCCTTCCATCTGAAAAGAACTAAAAACATCTGGATGTTTAAAATCATAAATTTTGATTCTACGGGTGGTATTAATACTTCGAAACTCTTCTACATCATAATCTCCAGAAGAAATCGCATTTAAAAGCTGATCTATCTCATCTTGAGAAAGAATTTCACCGCCTTTATGTTGTTTTTTAGATGATGGACTTATATATTCAATTTTATCCTCTTCCTTTTCAGCATTTTGATTATTTTCTTTCATTAATTTGCTTACTTCTTCTGAAGGCATTTCGTCAGAATTTATAACTTCTGGAAAAAAATTCACTTTTGAATCTTCTTTTGATGCAATATCAGATAATAAATCATCTAGTTCTTCAGGAGAAACTGCCCGTTTCAACTCCTCTTGGGACGGAATAACAGTTTCACTTTTTGGGGGCTCCGTGTTTTTTCCCTGAATAACGATTTTTTGAACAGGTTCGGGCTCTTCATGTGCTAATATTCTAATAATCCTGGCTCCATAATTATCATCAATAGCAACGGCCTCTGCATAAGCGACAGCAACGGCCTCTTCATAAGCGACATACTCGTTATCGACAATAACATCTAAAGCTCCTCCTGCCAATTTATCCAGTATAATGATTGTACCTTCCCGAAGATTTTTTAAATCTTTCAAAGAACGTCGAGTTTTTCCTAAAATTACATCGATATTAAAAAAACGGTCATCAAAAAAACGTTCTTTATTCATAATTTTTTCTCCTCTAACTGTTGATGATGATTATGGAATATAAATATGGCAGAATTATGGCAATACTTATTTTTTCTAGGAAGTCCAGTGCGTCCTATTATCATAAAAATACCCTTATAATCTACTTAATCCATATATTTCAACCACTTTAAGTAGACTATAAGAGTGTAAATGGTATTTTGGAAGATTATATCAAAAAGAATAATATGAAAATTTCCAAATAAAAGGTCGGTAGAGGGCGGCACTCCCCTGTCGCATAATTTCATTGATAGCAATGGCATAAAAGCATCATATGGACCGTTCTTTATACATATAATATTACTAATTCAATTTTTTCTTAAGTCCTTGATAAATGAAACATGATTCTTTAATTCAACAAAACCACGCTTTCTGTAAAAATCATAAGCTGGAACATTTGATTCCGTCTGAAGAAATATCTGTGTCGCACCTTTTGCAGGAATTGACTTTTCAATCATGGTGAAAAACTCTGTTCCGTAGCCTTTATTCTGCTCAGATGTTCTTACAAAAAATTCCTCAACATGATATTCAGTTCCGCCCCACCAGTGACGAATGTTTCCAATGGAAACTCCAGTCAAAACATCATCAGCATAGAATCCATAGACCAGGGGAGTTCTTACTTCCATCAAATCACGGAGATATTCATTCAGTTGAGTTTCATTGCTCCAATCGTCATTCCATGGAGGCGACATGAATACATCCTTGAAAAGCCGTTTAATTTCATCAAAATTTTCCAGTGATAATTCTTTAATTTCAAACATAAATTTACACTCCTTACTCTGCTCAATCCACAAATCTTAAAAGATAACCGTCGGGATCCTGAATCAGAAACTGCTTCTGATGAACAATTTCATTTCCGCATTCATAATCCTTGATTTCCATTTTCATGAACAATTTTATACCCGCTTTCTCAATCCGCTCATAAACTGCATCAACGTCAGAAATAGTCATCTCAAAATTTATTCCCCGTCCAAAGGGATATTCCATTTTGCCCACATTCCAGTTGCCGTTTATCTGTTCCAGCATAATCTGATTTCCGTCTTTTTCAACAAAAATAAATTTGTCTTCCGGACGTTCATAACAGATTTTAAATCCAAGAATATCAACATAAAATTCCCTTGTTTTATTTATATCAGTGACAGACAATTCTGGTATAAGTTTATTGAAATTCATTTTTCACCCCTACATAATAAATTTATAATAAAGTAAGGTTCGCTCTCGAGAACCAATTAAAAATCACAGACGCAAAATAAGTAATTTTTCCAATTAAAGTGATTATTTTGCCATGTCTCAACATTCCGAAGCAAAATCATAAAAAACAGAAATCCACTTCCAGAAATCAATTCCGTATTTTTCACCAAAACGAACAATGACCAAATTTGTTTTTGGAGAAACGTAAATTATCTGACCTTTATTTCCTGCCGCAAAAAAATCATCCCGATCAAAATCTTTTCTTTTTAAGCCATACCAGAAATATCCATAATAGCCGCCATTTTTTGCTGATGAAATTTTCTTGCCAAAAGAGTCGGTATAGAATTCATTTTTCCCTTCATGAATATTTGAAGTTGATTTACGAATCCACTCTTCAGAAATCACACGTTTACCATTTATAATTCCCAAATCCCGATAAAGACAACCGAACCTTGCAAAATCCATTGTACGCCCATTGATTCCACTTTCCATTTTTTCAAAGGCATCTTTATTACTGTCCAAAGACCAGCTACCATCATTTTCAGCTCCCATTGGTTGCCAGATATTTTTTTCAAGATATGAACTAACCGACATTCCTGCAACTCGTTCGATAATAATTCCAAGAAATAATGGATTGTAATTGTTATACAAAAACTCTTTGCCGGGTTCTGAACCGATTTCAGTTTTATAAATTGCAAGGGAACGAAGATCCGGATCGTAATAGGTTTTAGTATCATCATCCTTGAATTTTTCGTCATAGGAAATTCCAGAACACATTCCAAGCAAATCACAGATACGAATGCTGCAGAATCTTTTGTCCCGCTCAACAAGTTCAGGAATAAAATCTGTAATAGGCTGATACTCGCTCTTAATTTTTCCCTGTTCAATAAGTTTACCAATCATTGCTGAATCAAAACTTTTAGCAACAGAAAATGAAGTCACAATGGAATCTTGATTATAGCCGGAACCATAGGCTTCAAAAATTATGTTGTTGTCCTTAATGACCATAAAAGACTGAGTCTTTGTCTTGTTTATGAAAGTCTGAAAATCATCAACATTCAGCAATTTTTCAAGTTTATCTTCCACAAAGGGATTTGCTTCTTTCTTAAATTCATAAACATCATCTGATTTGTGAATTATTCTTTCCGGAAAATAAAGATAATCTTTTACATTTGCATCCCGCCTGATAAAAGCACGAATGTATGTTGTATTGCAGGAAGTAAAATACATCAACATTAGAAAAGAAAAAATAATTTTAAAAATCCAACTGCATTCTCTATTACTTTTTTTCATTTTATTCTTTTGCTCCTTAAAAAATTGGCGGCCCTGAAAAAAAATCCAGAGTCGCCAAAAACCTACTTTCTCTTTACCGGAAGCTACACAGCCGAATGATAATCAGGATCAGTTTTTCATCATCAATGCAGACACCATATTCTCCGATGCAGTTTTCCACCAAAGCTTTTTCATATTCATTTGCCGGCGCATTTCCTGCATAAACATTGGCTGCATATTTTTTACAGATTTCATCCCAGTATTTTGGAATCTCATCGTTTGCAGTGTCATAGCTGAATCCCTTTACAAATCCAGTGCAGCAAGATACATCCTGCGCACTGATTTTGTCATTCAAGTGTTTCTCAATAAATTTTACTTATTTTCTGATCGCTGTAATTCATTCCATTTAAGTTTCCTCTTCCTTGTTATGACTCAATCATAACTGTTTCTGCAGGACGATTTCTGTCTTTTTTTATACAGATTTGTCAGGGCGTTCTATTTTAAACACCACTTGAAAATAATTTTTGAACTTCGTCCAATTTTGGAGGATTCAATGGAAGAGGATATCTTGAAATTGCAACGGCTGAACAGGCACTTGCAAAGCGGACAAGAGAATCATCATCCATACCTTTGAGAAGTCCATAGACACAGCCGGCTTTAAATGTGTCTCCAGCTCCAAGTGAACTTTTTACATCCACCTTGAATACAGGCATTTTTTTTGCTGACATTCCCCGACGACCATAAAGCATATCATTTGAACCTGTCGTCAAAATCGTAAGTCCATCCGAATCCTCTTTTAAAAGTTCAAAAGCTTCTTCTTTTGTCATGTTTTTGTAATCGTTTCTCAAACATTCAATTGAAACTACATTCACTGCACAATGCTGATGAAGATAAGTGTTGTGCGGGCAGTCAATTGTCACATAAGGCTTGTTGTGCTTTACACAAAGTTCAGCAGTGCGGACAGTCTCTTCCTGAAAGAAGGGATCAATGGCCACGACATCAGATTCAATAATGTCCTTTTCCTTTGGCATGTTCCACCTTTTGATTTTCTTCTCATAAAGCTGCTGAAACATTCCCATGGGAGTTCTTTCCAATCCTGAAATCAAAACATAGTCCATCAGTCCTGAGTAATCTGGATCGAAAAACAATGAAGACAAATCCACGTTTTTATTTTTATAAAAATCCTTCAGCATTGGAGCAACTTCTGTTCCAATGTGAGTGCCATCGATTTTTACATTCACACCCAAAGAATCAAGAACCGTTGCACAAGTTCCAGTCTCACCACCTGGCAGAAAATATTTTTCTTCGATTTCAGAATATTCACCAGCAACAGGAAATCCTTTTCTCAAATAAAAAGAATGTGTTCCCAAAACTTGTCCAAATAAATATGCTTTGCTCATTTACATTTCTCCTTTTTAATCAAACTAAAAACGATGGCATTGGAATTTTCAAAAATATTGTTCCATCAGTGCCGGCACAGGAATTTGTGCTGACGTAATATATTGATGAATATTCATTCCTTGACAATAACTAAATTCATGCCACATCCTTCTCTTTCATTAGGACGCTTTACAAAACCAAACTGCTCATAAAAACTTTCACGACCTTTTGCCGCAAGAAGAATTACCTTGATTTTCCAGCCTGACTTCATGCGGCTCTTTATTTCCTCCAGGGCATGTTGAACCATTTTTTTTCCGATTCCATGCCCTCTATGTTTCTCATGAACTATGACATCTGCAATGTAGGCTGTATAACCGCCATCCCAAAGTACTCTGGTTATAGCAATGGTTTCACCTTCCCATTCCAGAGAAAAACAAATGCTATTTGACAAAACGGCTTCCGCCTGTTCCGGCAAAAGCGCACCCCAGCCAACCATGTCACGGAATTCATTGTAGACTACAGGATCGATTTTATTTTTAAGTTCAACATTCTTTTCCATTTTTCAGCTCCATATTCATTTCTTTTTTCTCCTACAATTTTTCTTTTTTTCGGCAGAATTGAATTGCACCTAGGAAAGGCTCAATCTGTAGAAAAGACATTTCCATTAATTCAAGATATTTTTTTCCAACGGCTTTTGCTGCAGGATTGTTTTCCGTCAGAAGAACATAAGTTCGTGCCATATCATATTCCTTTGGTCCACGGCACACATTCATAAAGTCAATAAGATACAGTTCATTTTTCTGTGTCCTGATAATGTTTCCGGGATGCAAATCTCCGTGGCAAATAAAATTTCCATCAGGAAGATTTGAACCATCATATCCAAACCATTCAAGATAATTCTTATAGGAAATTCCTTCTGTTGTTTCTTCCGACAGAACTTTTTTCTGAATATCCGTCAAGTCAACCAGTATTTCTGCCGCAACTTTTTCATCAGACGAATTTTTAAGATATTCCGAAAACAAATCAACGCCTATAATTTTTTGAAAAACAATTCCGTGCCTGCCTGCATGTTCAACAATTTCAAAAGTCCTTGGTGTATGAACGCAAATCCTGTTCATTATCACAGTGTTGTTGAATTCACGCTGAATCTGTTCCACTGGATAACCAGGTTTGAACAATTTTAAAACTTTATCTTCCCCGTATTCAAAAACTTCAGCAGTGTTTCCTTTCGCAATCAGTTTCATCCTTTCTGAACTCCTGCCATTCCCCAGTTTTCAAGTGGCGGCTCATTAATAACAATAAAAATGTCAGGCGGATTTATTCCAAGCTTTTCCGACAATTTTGCAGTGATGATTTCAAATGCCTTTCCTTTCTGTTCCTTTGTGCGGCCGGGGAACAGAGTAAGTTCAATAATCATAAAATCATCAGATTTACCCGGTGCCGTCTCAAAGTCTTCACGCGGAATTTCAACAATGCGCTGAAATCTGTCCCAGTCAGGAATTCCAAGAGCTTCTTCAAGTCCTGTATGAACACATTCAAGCACCTGTTTTTTGTATTCCGCAGATTTTCCTTTTATCATTTCTATTCTGACCAGTGGCATTTTATGATCCCCTTTAGTTTTCTTTCTTATGCATCAATTTGTCCAAGCTGACAACTTCCATTTCTTACGTATCAATGCGTTCCATCTGGGCTATGGTCTTGTTTCTGTAAATCAAATCATTGCGGACTGTAAAACCAATCTTTTCCCAGAAGCCGTTGCCGTTTTGATTCTTTTCAAAAACCACAAGGGCAACTTTTGTGATTCCTTCTTTTTCCAAAGCAGCCATTGCATTTTCAACAAGAGTTTTTGCAATGTGCTTTCCGCGGAACTCTGGCAAAACTGCAGTATGATAAATGTAACCTCTCCGGCCATCGTTGCCTGCCATTATTACGCCGACAATTTTTGAATCTTCCTCCGCAGCAAAACAGGTGGTGGGATTTCGCTTTAAGAATTTTTCTATTCCATCTTTGCTATCGTCCACGGAATTCAATCCCATGCCCGGTGTATTCATCCACAGATTGTAGATTGAATCGTAATCAGAAATTTGCATCAGCCTGAAACTCATATTTATGCCTCCAGTGCAATTTCCGCAGCTTTTGTCGCGTGAATGACAGTGGTGTCAAAAACCGGAAGAACTGACATTTCCTGCTTTACAAGAAGACCAATTTCCGTGCAGCCAAGAATCACCGCTTCTGCACCATTTTTTTTCAAATCAGAAATAATGCGGCAAAATTCCTTCTGGGAATCTTCATTGATTTTCCCAAGACAAAGCTCGTCAAAAATCACATGGTTTATAAATGACATATCATCTTCATTTGGAATCACAACTTCAAGACCACGCTCCACAAGTTTTGATTTGTAGAAATCTTCTTTCATGGTGTAGCGTGTTCCAAGAAGAGCTGTCTTTTTTACGCCTGCTTTTTTAAGTTCAGAAGCTGTAGCTTCCGCAATGTGAAGAAGCGGAACCTTCACCATTTTCTGAACCTGATCAAAAACTTTGTGCATTGTATTTGTGCAAATCAGAACCACATCGGCACCACTAGCTTCCAGTTTCCTTGCGGCGTCTCCAAGAATTTCACCGCTTTTACCCCACTGGCCGCTGGACTGGCACTTTTCAATTTCGTCGAATTCAACGCTGTACAGAATAATTTTTGCACTGTGCAGTCCGCCAAGTTTTTCTTTTATACATTCGTTTATAATTGAATAATACGAAATTGTGCTTTCCCAGCTCATTCCACCTATTAATCCGATTGTTTTCATTTTTCACCCCCATAAATTTTTTCAAGAATCTCAAAACCTTTCTTCATGTCCTGACCGAGAATTTCCTGAGTTTTTGAAAACTTGTATTCTTTGTGGAACTTGTCCTGAAGCTTTAAGAACTCATTTTTGCCGTACTTACCAACAAAAAGAGCCTGAGCTTTTGCCGCAGCAGCACCGTCGCATTCTGGAATATAAAATCCCTTTTTGCAGTTTTCAATTTCTGAACATTCCCAGCAGCCGTCAAAGCCTTTATCCTTGCAGCATTTTGTATTCGGGCAGATTCCGTCCGGCGAACAGGTTGCAAAGGAACAGGTGTTATATTCCGTTCGACATGAACCGCACCACTGGCTCAAGAAACAGTGATTGCATGAAAATCCGCAGTAAGCAATGGGGTCAACGCCTTTTCTTGCATTTTTACAGAGTTTGTTCTTTATCCGCTGCATTGCTTCAACGTGCATGATCCAGTGTCGGCTGAAAGGCATTTTCAAAAGCCCTGCCACATTTTTTCCGCACCAGTAGTCCACAAGCCAGAAAGCATTTTCATCAGAACTTACTCCCCCACAGTCTATCACGCGCTGCCGGTCTTCTTCATTAAACACATTCTTTAACGCAGAATATTCCACAGAATTTAAAAACTCATTTGTTGATTCCATGACAGTCCTTGCGTATTCGTACAAAAATTTCACATCAAGCTTTTTTGAAAAGTCTGCAATCTGCTGGCCGGCAAGTTCGTTACCCGTTGTGATTCTGTCTGCTCCGATTTTCTTCTGCCAGTTGCCAGAATCCAAAACCTGAGCGTCCTTCAAAATCAGAGTGTGGCATACAATGTCTTCAATTCTAAAAATGTGCCAGATTGAATAAGCCAGAGTCTTGCTGTGATAACCATCGGCTCCGGCAAATGGCATTTCATAAAAAGCCTTCTCTGGATAACCGTCTACAATCTGGGTAATCTGCTCAAAAACAGAAGCACGAAGTTCAAGCAGCATTTTAATTCCGTCTTTGAAAGTTGCTTCTTTGGAAATCAGCTTCTGAAATTCCTTGTTCTTTTCTGACCATTCTTTGTTCATAAAATTACCCCTTAAGATTTTCTAATGCTTCCTTATTATTCCCGATAATCATCTTTACTTTGCCGCAGGTCATCAGCTCTCCGCAACTGCCGCAGGTTTCAAATTTCTTTGACTTGGGCGCTGGCAGTTCATCATATATCGTTTCAAAAAGTTCTGTC
>SAMEA3663241__coassemble_301_pt1 | contig 13195 bp, 7 predicted proteins | sample SAMEA3663241__metabat2_high_PE_014 | metagenome-assembled genome bin SAMEA3663241 (sample SAMEA3663241) | pig gut metagenome | biome: pig gut; feature: pig-associated habitat; material: faeces | place: China | collected 2013
ATTACCTGGAGCGTATTTGATGAAAAGGCAAACCGTTTTGCCAACATGCTTCTTTCACGCGGAATCAAAAAAGGCGACAAGGTTGCTGTCATAATGTACAACTGCCTTGAGTGGCTTCCAATCTACTTTGGAATTTTAAAAACCGGAGCAATCGCTGTTCCGTTTAATTTCAGATATGACGCTGATGAAATCCTTTACTGCGCTGAACTTGCGGAAGTTGACGTCATTGTTTTCAGTTCATCCTTCATCGGGCGCATCGAGCAGAATGTTGAAAAACTGCGCAAGGGCCGCCTTCTCATATATTATGGTGACGGATGTCCAAGTTTTGCCGAAAGCTATCGCGAGCTGGTTGCCGACTGTTCAAGCAAGGCTCCTGAAATCAAGCTGACGGAAGAAGATGACGGTGCCATTTATTTTTCTAGCGGAACAACAGGTTTCCCAAAGGCTATCCTTCACAAGCACTTGTCTTTGATTCAGGCTGCAGAAATGGAACAGAAGCATCATGAAACCGGCCGCAGCGACGTGTTCCTCTGCATTCCGCCATTGTATCACACGGGTGCAAAATTCCACTGGATGGGATCCCTTGTTGCAGGATCAAAAGCCGTTTTGCTCAAGGGAACAAAACCTCAGATCATTCTTGATGCAATTTCAAAGGAAAAATGTACAATTGTTTGGCTTCTTGTTCCTTGGGCTCAGGACATTCTTGACAGCCTTGATAACGGTTCACTAAAACTGAAGGACTATGAACTTTCGCAATGGAGGCTCATGCATATCGGTGCCCAGCCGGTTCCGCCTTCGTTGATCAAAAGATGGAAGGATTATTTTCCACATCATCAGTACGACACAAACTACGGTCTTTCAGAAAGCACTGGCCCTGGTTGCGTTCACCTTGGAATGGAAAACATCCACAAGGTTGGTGCCATCGGTGTTCCAGGCTACCGCTGGGAATGCAAGATTGTGGATGAAAATGGCAGTCCCGTTAAGCAGGGGGATGTGGGTGAACTTTGCGTAAAAGGTCCCGGCGTAATGACCTGCTACTACCGCAATGAGGAAGCAACTAAGGAATGCCTTAAGGATGGCTGGCTTTATACGGGCGACATGGCAATGCAGGACGAAGACGGTTTCTATTTCCTTGTTGACCGCAAGAAGGATGTCATTGTTTCCGGCGGTGAAAATCTCTATCCGGTTCAGATTGAAGACTTCATCAGAAAGAACGACAAGGTAAAGGATGTTGCCGTAATCGGACTTGCAGACCGTCGTCTTGGAGAAAAGGCAGTTGCAATCATAGAAGTCAAGGACGGAATGACTTTGTCCCTTGAGGAGATCACGGAATTCTGTGAGACCATGCCTCGTTACAAAAGACCAAAGGAATTCATCTTTGCCGAAATTCCACGTAATGCCACGGGAAAAATTGAAAAACCAAAGCTCCGTAAAATGTACGGTGCAGATAAACTTGTAGAACAGGAAAACAGAGGTTGATCATGGTTAAGTTGTTCATTCTGGTTGTTTACTTTGCTGTTCTGGTTGCCATTGGACTTTACTGCCGCAGGCATTCAACGGATGTAAACGGATTCGTTCTCGGGGGCCGCTCTGTTGGTCCATGGCTCACAGCTTTTGCCTACGGAACTTCATATTTCAGTGCCGTAGTTTTTGTAGGCTACGCAGGACAGTTTGGCTGGCGATACGGAATCTCCGCAACCTGGGCTGGAATCGGAAATGCCATCATAGGTTCCCTCATGGCCTGGGTTGTCCTTGGCCGGCGAACAAGAATCATGACGCAGCACCTTGACAGCGCCACAATGCCACAGTTCTTTGGCCGCCGTTTTGATTCAACTGCCCTTAAGATCTACGCTTCAGTGATCATCTTCATCTTCCTCATTCCATACACAGCCTCTTTGTACAATGGACTTTCCCGTCTTTTTGGAATGGCATTCAACATTGACTATTCAGTCTGCATCATCCTCATGGCCGTTCTTACAGCCATCTATGTCATTGCAGGCGGCTATATGGCAACTGCAATAAACGACTTCATCCAGGGAATCATCATGTTTGTTGGCATCAGCGTAATCATTGCAGCAGTCCTCATGTCAAAAGGTGGATTTATGGCTGCCCTTGACGGTCTTGCCCGCATTGAGGATGCAAAGGTTGCAACTACACCTGGAATTTTCGCAAGCTTCTTTGGTCCGGATCCATTGAACCTTTTCTTTGTCGTTATCCTTACTTCTTTGGGAACATGGGGACTTCCTCAGATGGTTCAGAAATTCTACGCAATCAAGAATGAAGAATCCATCAAGAAGGGAACAATCATCAGCACACTCTTTGCTTTTGTTGTTGCAGGTGGATGCTACTTCCTCGGTGGATTTGGCCGTCTTTTCTCTGACATTCTCAATGTAGGTTCCAATGGTGTTCCTGCTGGTGGATTTGATGCAATCATTCCAGCTATGTTTTCGACCTTGAGCCCGGTCCTCATTGCCCTTGTTGTAATTCTTGTTCTTTCCGCTTCAATGTCTACTTTGTCTTCTCTTGTAATTGCATCAAGTTCAACTTTGACAATCGACTTCCTGAAGGACAATTTTGTAAAGAACATGTCGGAAAAGAAACAGGTTCTCATGATCCGTTCCCTCATCGTGGTGTTCATTGCAATCTCGGCAGCAATCGCTCTTGTTCAGTACAAGTCTAATGTTACATTCATTGCACAGCTCATGGGTGTTTCCTGGGGTGCTCTTGCAGGTGCATTCCTTGCTCCGTTCATGTATTCACTCTACTGGAAGAAGGTTACAAAGGCTTCATGCTGCGTATGCTTTACTTTCGGTTCAGTGCTAATGATTTTGAACATGTTCCTTCGTCCTTACTTCCCGGCCATCATGAAGTCACCTATCAACAGCGGTGCCATCGCCATGGTTGCGGGCCTTGTTATTGTTCCGATTGTAAGTCTGCTTACAAAGAAACCGGAAGACGGTCTTGTAGAGGAAACTTTCGCCTGTTATGAAAAGAAGGTTCCTGTAACCCAGAAAACTTCCCTTGAAGGTTGATTGTCTGAGGCTTTTAGTCAATAATATTTAGCTGAAAATCTTGTGGTCCTGTCTTCACTGAATTATTTTTGTTGAAGGCAGGACTCTTCTTTATAGATACTTATTTTGGAATTTACCCGGAATTTGAAATATAATGCTTATATACATGGAGAATTGAATATGAAAAGGAAGATTTCGCTTAAGGTTAAACTTGTGACTGTTATTATAGGTCTGATCACTATCTGTACAATGGTGCAGGGAACACTTGTAAAAAAGATAGCAGGTGAATCATTGAATGAGGCCGTTCTGAAGACCGTTGTCACGATGACTGATAAGGTTGCAAATGAATTTTACATTCGAAACACAGAGGAACTTCGATCACTGCATAATATAGCCAGCCTTAAGTTCATGACTGACGAAAATCTTTCTACGGAACAGAAATGTGCACAGCTTGTGAAAATTGCGCAGAACAGCAACGGACGATATTTTAATTTTGCCTATTATGGTCCGGATGGCCTCACATATATTCCGGAACGACCTGGTCAGCCTATCGATCTTTCAGACAGAGCATATTTCAAAATCCCGATGACGGGAAAAGATTATATTGGTGATCCTTTCGTAAATAACGTTACGGGACAGTACACAATGTTCTATGGTGTTCCTGTAATGAAGGATGGAAAAGTAATCGGTGTAATTACAAGCGTAAACAATGGTAATTTCATCGACAAGATAACTGAAGGCATTGATGTCGGTGGAGGAATTCATCCAGGTGTAATGAATATGAAAACCGGACAGACCATCGGAAATTCAAATTCAGAAACTGAAAAGGGAAACAACATAAAGGATCTTGATCCGGAAACGGAGCTGGGAAAAGTCCTCGGAAATGCATTCAGCGGAAAAGCAGGAGTTGATGTATTTACCGATCATGTGCTTAAAAAGAAGATGATTGCAAGTTATAAACCCGTTGGTGATGAAAGCGGATGGCTTGTTTTCTGTGCGGCTCCATATGATTTTTATTTTGGATCGATTGAAAGACTGAACAAAATTCTCATGATCATACTTGTCCTTTCAATTGCACTCGGTGCGATCGTTGGAATCATCTGCATTTCCAGCCTCATCAGACCGTTGTTCTACGTGAAGAACTCCATTGCTGAGATTGCTACAGGCCATGCAGATCTTTCAAGCCGGATCACTCAGTCGTCAAATGACGAAGTCGGAGAAGTTGTTGATGGATTCAATACCTTCGTTGGAAAACTTCAGACAATCATGACTGAGCTCAAGAATTCAAAAGTTGAACTTGCGTCTGCCGGTGACAATCTTGTTGCAAGTGCGGAGGATACAAGCGCTTCGATCACTGAAATCATTGAAAACATCGATTCAGTTCACAGTCAGATCAACAGCCAGAGCAACAGTGTTTCAGAAACTGCCGGTGCCGTAAATGAAATTGCATCGAATATTGAGTCACTTGAAAGAATGATCGAAAACCAGAGTGACGGCATTTCTCAGGCTTCTGCCGCAGTTGAACAGATGATCGGAAACATCCGTTCCGTCAATTCTTCCGTTGAGAAAATGGCATCATCATTTGAGAACCTCTCTTCAAGTGCAAGTTCCGGGGCTCAGATTCAGCATGATGTAAACGAAAAAATTGAAAAGATAAAGGTTCAGAGTGAGACACTTCAGGAAGCAAATATCGCCATTTCTGCAATAGCTGCCCAGACAAACCTTCTTGCAATGAATGCTGCCATAGAAGCCGCCCATGCAGGTGAAGCTGGAAAAGGATTCTCTGTTGTTGCCGATGAAATCCGTAAGCTTTCGGAAACTTCTTCTGCCCAGTCAAAGACAATCGGTGAAGAACTTGACAGCATCAGGGATGCAATTGACGGTGTAGTCTCTGCATCAAACATGTCCAGCTCGGCATTCCAGAATGTCGCTTCAAAAATCAATGAAACGGATGAGCTTGTCCGTCAGATCAAGGCTGCTATGGAAGAACAGACACAGGGGTCTCAGCAGATCAATGATGCCCTTCATAACATGAATGACAGTACTGCGGAAGTTAAGAGTGCTTCTCGTGAAATGTCCGAAGGAAACAGGCAGATTCTTTCAGAAGTCAAGAACCTTCAGGATGCAACACAGGTAATGAAACTCAGTATGGAAGAAATGTCTGCTGGTGCAAGAAAGATCAATGAGACTGGAGTTGTTCTTTCTGACATTTCGGCAGCAATGAAGGATTCCATTGAGAAAATCGGTGGGGAAATTGATCAATTTAAGGTCTGAGAAATTGTTTAGGGGCTGTCCAATAAGTATTTGGCGTAGCGCTCATTGAGCTTGCCGAAATGACTGCTACACTAAATGTGGTTTCGACATGAGGCCATAGCAAGTGCGTATGGCCGAAGCGCAGAGCACAATTACAATAACTCTAAAAACATTCCGCGTAGAAAATACTAATGTCAGAATTCCGCTTACTATCACCTGTCCCATCTAGCATATTATGAATCCGGTTCTGTTAACGGTGATAGTATGAATCTTGGAAATTACGTAGACAATTTAGGAATCTCGGTTTACAGTCTCTCAAAAAAATCTCTGTGCCTTATACAACTCTCAGCAGTATCTGTAATGGCAGTGCAGATATTAAAGAGTGCAGGGTTAATACACTTTTGAAAATTACTGATGCATTAAAAGTAAATCTTATGGATCTTATAAATAATACACTCGCTATCCCTGTAAAATATAATTTCATAAATGATGAAGTATTTATCGAGACGAGTGATTTGCCTAAAGCCTTGAAAAATACAATCAAAGAACTGGAAGAATATGATCAGAACAATGATCCAATGTTTTATGAATGTGCTGATATGCTTTATATGATGGCTGACAGATTTTTAAAAGACGGTGCAATCGACAGTTCTACTCATGAAAAATTGATTATGAAATATCCGATTGCCTGAGGTGCGATGTATGGAAATATAAACTGAAACAGCCGTTTAACCGCGGAGGATTGCGGTTAAAATTAGAGGGTAAAAAAGTCTGGAATTCTTACGAATTCTGGGCTTTTTTTCACTAAGTCTCCCTTTCTCACGTTTTCATGATATAATGAGAATAAGGTGGATTATGTTTATAGACTACTCAAAGCTTTGGAAAAAGCTTGCCGATATGGGAATTAAGAATAAAACAGAACTTATGTCATTGGCAGGAATTTCTTCAAACATATTAGCTAAACTAAGCAAAGGGGATTATATATCAATGGAAAGTCTCCAGAAGATATGTAAAGCACTTCATTGTGATGTTGGCGATATTTGCGTTGTAAATAACGAGAATTCTGAAGAAAAATAATTACAGTGTCATTCTATGACACAGGCAATGTTTTATAATAGTGATTATGGAAGATTAGTATATGAAGAGTTATATTACTGAAGATGACATTGAACAGGCTTTATTGAAAAAATTAAAAGCTGCTCCATTTGATTATGACATTATATTGTGTGACCCAAATCTGGAAGCAAAAGATGATCTCAATGATGGTACTAATCGTGACTCCGTAACTCAGTGTGTTCTTCCTGATATTCTTAAAGCATCATTAAAGCGGATCAATCCAAACATCAGTGACATAAATATTGAATCCACAGTAAAAGAACTTTCAAGAAATTATACTGGCACTGATATTGTCCATACAAATTATGTTTTATATAACAAAATCCGTGAAAGTATTCAGGTTACTGAAAAGCGTAATGGTAAAAATGAATTTGATTTTATTAAGCTTGTAGATTTTAATAATCCCGAAAACAATACTTTTACTGCTGTTTCTCAAATGTGGATTAAAGGTTCTTTTGGGTATCGTCGTCCTGATGTCCTTATTTTTGTAAACGGACTTCCTCTTGTATTTATTGAACTGAAAAATGAAACTGTAAAAATTCAGGAAGCATATAATAAAAATCTTACTAACTATAAAAAAGATATTCCTAATCTCTTTGCCTTTAATCAAATCTGTGTTCTTTCCAATGGTCGTGAAACTCGTCTCGGTGCATTTAATGCAGATTATGAATTCTTCTTCCAGTGGTTAAAATCAACTGATGAAAAAGAAAAAATCAATCGTAAACAAATTGAAGCTGATGGTATTTCTCTTGAAATTTTTGCTGATGGATTATTAAAAAAAGAAACTCTTCTTGATTACATCGAAAATTTCATCATGTTTGATAATCAGAAGATCAAGATTATTGCGAAGAACCATCAGTTTCTTGGTGTTAATAATTTGTTCCGTCAGATGCTTAAGCGAGAAGAACTTAATGGTAAGCTTGGGGTTTTCTGGCATACACAAGGTTCTGGAAAATCATATTCCATGGTTATGTTTGCACGAAAGGTAATGCGAAAGATTACTGGTAATTTTTCTTTTCTTGTAATTACAGACCGTGATGATCTTGATACTCAGATTCACAAAACTTTTGTTCGTACAGAAGTAATTAAATCTAGCGATGTTGTACAACCTGCAAACAGTGAAAAGTTACGTGAATATCTTGGAACTAATCAGAAATTTGTATTCACTCTCATACATAAGTTCCGTTATGACAAAAAGAAAGAATATCCTGTTCTTTCTACAAGAAATGATATTATCGTAATGGTCGATGAGGCACATAGAACTCAATATGCAGATTTAGCAGAAAATATGCGAAGGGGACTTCCAAATGCAAATTTTGTAGCATTCACAGGAACTCCTTTGTTAGGTTCTCAGAAACTTACAAATCAATGGTTCGGAGATTATGTTTCCGAATATAACTTTGCGCAGGCAATTGAAGATGGTTCTACTGTTCCACTTTTCTATAGCCGCCGTGTTCCAGAAGTTGGTTTGCAGAATAACTTCCTTGACGATGATGTTGTTAAAATTGTTGAAGAAGAAAAATTGAATGACAGAGAAGAAGAAGCTCTTGAAAATGCAAAGTCAAAAATCATTGAAGTTCTAGACCGAGATGATCGTCTTGAAAAAGTCGCACAGGATATAGCTCATCATTTTCCACGCCGTGGATTCCTTGGAAAAGCAATGGTTGTTTCTGTAACAAAATACACTGCTGTAAAGATGTATGACAAAGTTCAGAAATACTGGAAAATTGAAATTCAGAATCTTTATAACGAACGAAACTCAATTGATTCAAATGATAAAGAAAAATTAAAGCAGATTAACGAAATGATTGATTACATGGAAAAAACAGAAATGGCAGTAATCATTTCGGAAGAAGCTGATGAAGAAGAAAAGTTTAAGAAAAAAGGACTCGCTGTCAAACCTCATCGTGATTTGATGAATGCAATTGATAAAGATGGAAATGATATTGAAGACCGATTCAAGAATGCTCATGATCCACTTCGTCTTGTGTTTGTTTGTGCTATGTGGCTTACAGGTTTTGATGTTCCAAGTCTTTCAACTTTATATCTCGATAAACCAATGAAGAGTCATACACTTATGCAGGCAATTGCTCGAGCTAACCGTGTTTATCCAGAAAAGTCTGCAGGTATTATTGTTGATTATGTAAACGTATTCAAATACATGAATGATGCATTGGCAGAATATGCAACCGGAGATGATGGTGGAGAATATCCAGCAAAAGATATTGAAGCACTTATCATTGCTTTGGATGCATGTATAAATGAAGCTTCAAATTTTATGTCATCAATTGATGTGGATTTAAATCAGATTGTGGCAGAAAAAGAAACTTTCTCTAAATCTCATCTTATTCTTAATGCCTATGACAAAATTGTAGATACAGATGATAAGAAAAACAAATTTAGGGTTCTTACAAATACAATGCTTAATCTGTATGAAGCAAGTAAACCTGAAATTTTTGAAAGAACTCCAAAATGGGGAAACAAGAAATTTGCTCCATTAAAATATCTTCATGATTTATATACAAATGATATTGATCAGGAAAAACTTGAAAAAGCTAAAGAAAGATTAAGTGGAATTCTTGATAAAAGTATTTCCAGTCAGAATCTCAATGATCCTAATGCAACAAGTAAAGCTGATTATTTGATACACGAATATAAAGTAATCGACCTTTCTAAAATCAATGTGGAAGAACTTAGAAAGGAATTAAAGACAGCTCAGTATAAATCAATTGAGATTGATGACATTAAGATGTTCATTGAAATGGCACTTAAGCAACTTCTTGAAAAAAATAAAGAACGCATCAAGTTCAGTGAACGATTCAAGGCAATCATTGACAGATACAATGCCGGTGGTAGTGAAAGCGAAGACTACTATGAACAGCTTCTTGAGCTTATGGAGCAGCTTAAAAAAGAAGCAAAAAGAGCAGAAACAGAAGGCCTTTCTGAAGAAGAACTTGAGCTTTACGACTTACTCATAAAAGGAAAGAAGCTTACAAAGGATGAAGAACAGAAAGTAAAACTTGCTGCGAAACATCTATTTACTACATTAAAAGACAATAAAGAAAAACTTTTGATTGTAGACTGGTATAAAAATGAACAGCCAATAAAGAAGGTACAGGATGTAATTGAAGAATCTTTGGATAAAGATTTGCCGGATTCTTATGATAAAACTTCTTTTGAAGCTAAAACAAAACTTATATTAAATCACTTTGTAGATATGGCCGTGCAAGGTTATGGCTGGATTGCGGAAGTTGCATAGTAAGAAATTGTTAATAGAGGAAATAGGGGAAATTAGAGGAAAAATAGCGGAAATTTCCCCTATTTTTATTGATATGCACTAAAATAAGTGGTAGGCTTTTTATATGATAGAAAAAGCACCTAAAGTAACCATAGAAAAAGATACGCTAGATATTTTGATATCTCCAGATTATCGTGACGCATTTGATAGCATTGAGAAGGATTATCTTTATTGGGATAAGGCAAAATATCATTTTCCTAAAGATATTGCTCCAGAGAAATTTTGGGCCGCTGTTAAATTTTCGAGAATTGGAGATCCTATTGTCTTTCATAGAACAATATTTTATTGCAAGGTAACAACATATATGCAGAAGTTTCTCCATGATTTTGATATGAATTTTGGTGGAACGATTATGTCGGAGAATACAATTTCATCAAAAAATAAACAATACTATCTTTTGAGTTCTATAATGGAAGAAGCAATTGCTTCAAGTCAGATGGAAGGTGCAAATACAACTAGACGTGTTGCAAAAGATATGCTTAGAAAAAAAGCTAAGCCAATAAATAAAGATCAGCAAATGATTGTAAATAACTTTAATACAATCAGATATTTGACAGAACATAAAAATGAAGATTTAACACCTGAGCTTTTGCTGGAGATACATAGAAGAATATCTGAAAATACTTTAGACAATAGTAAAGATGAAGGAAAATTCCGAAGTGATGATAATATTGTCGTAATGGATGAATTAAATGGTGAAATAGCACATATTCCACCGTCATATACCGCAATAGAAAAGTATGTTAATGAATTATGTGATTTTGCCAATAATGATGAAAAATATATTCATCCGATTGTGAAGGCTATCATCATCCACTTTATGATTTCTTATGTTCACCCTTTTGTAGATGGAAATGGAAGAACTGCCCGATCTTTGTTTTATTGGTATATGCTAAAAAAAGGATATTGGCTTACAGAGTTTTTATCTATTTCTAGGATTATTTATAAAAGCAAAAAGCAATATGAAAGAGCATTTTTATATGTTGAAAATGATGGTTTAAATTTAGGATATTTTATAAATTACAATTTAAAAGTTCTCCAAAAAGCATTTGAAGAATTGAAAATATATTTAAATAGAAAAGCAAAAGAAGAAGAAACACTATTAGAGTTCAAGAACATAAAAGGAATAAATGAGAGACAATCTCAAATACTGAAAATTGCGATAAGTAAACCACATACCGTATTTATCAGTAAAGATTTAGAATCTATGTTCTCTGTTTCTGTAAAAACAATCAGATCTGATTTGATGGGACTTGTTGAAATTGGACTTTTTGAAGTAGTTCCTATAAATCAACGCTTGATGGGGTATTGTCGAATAAAGAAGTTCGAAGAAAAATTAGAGGAAATCAAGGGAAAATAGAGGAAAATTAGCAGAAATTTCCCCTAATTTAAAGGAAAACAAATGACAGATAAAGAACTTAAAGAATTACAGGACAAGCTTTGGGGAGCAGCAGATATTTTACGTAGTGGTGCTCATCTTGCAGCAAATAAATTTGGTCAGCCAATTTTAGGATTAATCTTCTTACGCTATGCAGATATTCTTTATAAACAGCATAAAGAAGAAATCGAAAACGAATTCAACTCGTTAAAAGGTACTCGCCGTGAAAAAAATATAGAAGATATAGCCATTGAAAAATGTGGATTTTATCTTCCAGAAGAGGCAAGTTATACAAAAATAAATGATGCTCCAGATACAGCTGAAAAAGCAACTCTTGTAAAAAAAGCAATGGAAGCCATTGAAAAATACAACAAGCAGATGGATGGAGTTCTTCCAAAAGAAGTTTACGGACAGCTTGTTCCAGAAGAAGAACCTGATTTGCTTTCAAGAATCATGCGTATCTTTATGGACATTCCAGAAGATATAGGAATCGATTTATTCGGTCAGATTTATGAATACTTCCTTGGAAACTTTGCTTTGGAAGAAGGAAAAGGTGGTGGAGCCTTCTATACTCCTGCAACTGTAGTTCGCTACATGGTAGAAGTTTTAAAGCCTGAATACGGAAACAAGAAATTTCTTGATCCAGCATGTGGTTCTGGTGGTATGTTTGTTCAGGCTGCCCGTTATATGCATAATCACAATCAGAATGCTGCAACAGATGATATTATGCAGTTTGTTTGTAATGGTGTAGAAAAAGAACCAGATACAGTAAAACTTGCAAAAATGAATCTTCTTTTGAACAACGTTCGCGGAGAAATTACAGAAGCAAACTCATTCTATTCAGATCCTTATGATGCTTACGGAAAGTATGATTATGTAATGGCAAATCCACCTTTTAATGTTGATGAAGTTGTTTACGAAAGAATCAAAGACGACAAACGCTTTAATGAATACGGTCTTCCAAAGAACAAATCAAAATCCGGCAAAAAGGATGATAAAAAAGAAACTGTTCCAAATGCAAACTATTTGTGGATCAGCTACTTTGCAACAGCTTTAAACGAAACTGGAAATGCCGCTTTAGTTATGGCAAACTCTGCCAGCGATGCAGGAAACAGCGAATACGAAATCCGTAAGGCAATGATTGAAAAAGGAATCATTAAACAGATGGTAACATTGCCAAGCAATATGTTCAGTACTGTTACTTTGCCTGCAACTCTCTGGTTCTTTGACAAACAGAAATGCGACAGTTCAAAAAAAGACGAAATCTTGTTTGTAGATGCCAGAAACGTATTTACTCAGGTAGACCGTGCTCACAGAAAGTTCAGCGATGAACAGATAAAAAATCTTGGAATTATTACACGCCTTTACGAAGGTGACACACAGGCATTTGCTGATTTAATTGCGGAATATCAGAAGAAAGTTGATGACGCAAAAGAAAAATACGACTTTGATTACGCCGAAGAAAACCGTTCATTCAATGCTTTTTATCCAGAATTTGAAAAACAGATGAAAGACAAAAAAAATGGCGAAAAAGAGCTTGCCGCAAGTAAAGAACGCCATCAGATGATTCTTGATAATATTGAATACGAATACAACGAAACAACTGAATATTTTACATCTCAAATCAACTGGCTTAAAGAACGATTCCCAGAAGGAAAATATCAGGATGTAATTGGTCTTTGTAAAGTTGCAAAACTTGAAGGCGAAGACGGAATAAAGGACCAGGATTATTCATTAAATCCAGGTCGTTATGTTGGTGTTGTAATTGAAGATGACGGAATGACAGAAGCAGAGTTCAAAGAAACAATGCTTGGAATGAATGAAGAACTGAATAAACTGAATCAGGAAGCCAAACAGCTGGAAACAGAAATCAGCAATAATCTTAAAGAACTGTTCGGAGAGCAAAATGGAAAATGAAATCATAATCTACAATACCGAAGACGGACAGGCTGATGTAAAACTCTATTCCAAAGACGGCGTTATCTGGATGAACCAGCAGCAGATGGCTTTACTTTTTGACACCTCCAAGCCAAATATCAGTATGCACATAGCTAATATCTTACAGGATAAGGAATTAGATGAAAATTCAGTTGTTAAGGATTACTTAACAACTGCCGCAGATGGTAAAAATTACAATGT
>SAMEA3663241__coassemble_303_pt1 | contig 13056 bp, 11 predicted proteins | sample SAMEA3663241__metabat2_high_PE_014 | metagenome-assembled genome bin SAMEA3663241 (sample SAMEA3663241) | pig gut metagenome | biome: pig gut; feature: pig-associated habitat; material: faeces | place: China | collected 2013
CCCCATTTTTTTCTCATCGTATACAAGGGTAAAGATATCTGCCTCTGGATACATCTTGAGCATCTGCTCTACAACACGTTCTGCACCACCATAGGTCACCAGCCAGTCATGTACAATTGCAACTTTCATTTCATTATAATAGCACAATTACTTTTTTATTTAAATCAGTATTGAAATACCGATATGTATTGACAAGTTACCGACCATTCGGTAACTTATATATATGAAAATGGATAAATGGCGACACGAATATAAATATTTTTCTCCGGAATACCTTCTTCAGGTTCTTGAAGACAGGGTAGAAAGGGTTTTAAATAAGGATAGCCATACAGGGCCAAATGGATTCTATCATATCCGTTCCATTTATTTTGATGATATGGAAAATACCTGTTATTATGAAAATGAAAATGGAACTGATCCCAGGGAGAAATTCAGGATTAGAATCTATAACAACAGTCCGGACAGAATTTTCCTTGAGTTAAAGCAAAGGAAACAGGGAAAATGTTTGAAGAAGTCCTGTGCCATTTCCTTGAAAAGGCTGAATGCTTTAATGAATATGGATCTGGAAAATACTGATTTAGTCTTTAAGGATGATGATTCATTTCTATATAAAAAATTTTATTCAGAAATTCTTACCCGCAGGCTTAAGCCTGTTAATATCGTCTGCTATGATAGGGTTCCTTTTATCCATAAAGATGGAAATGTAAGGGTAACCTTTGACAGAAACATCAGGAGCGGAAGTGATTTTACAAGATTTTTCGATGAGGATTTACCTGTTCGGCCTATACTTCCGGAAGGTACTAATCTTGTGGAAGTAAAATTCGATGAATTGCTTCCTGATTATATATATGAAATTTTACAGACTGGAATGCTTCATCAGACTAGTTTTTCCAAATATTATCTCTGTAGAAAATTTAATATGAAACAGACATTATAAGTCCCGGAGGAAAAAATGGGTTTTAAGGACATCTTTAAGAAATCTTTTATTGAAGGATTCAGCCGCTATGACAATTCTCCAATAAATATCCTTGTTGTTTTTGGTATTGCTACTTTTTTTGCTATTTATATTTTTGTAGCATATAGAATTCTTACAAAGAAAACATTCTATTCCAAGACCTTCAATATTGCACTTCCTGCACTTGTTCTCATAACTACTGCCGTCATACTTACCATACAGTCAAGCATTGTTGTGTCCCTCGGTATGGTTGGTGCTCTTTCTATCGTTCGCTTCAGAACTGCCATTAAAGAGCCTATGGATCTTGTGTTTTTGTTCTGGGCCATCTCTACGGGAATCATCTGTGGTGCCGGTATTGCTGAAATAGCATGTGTTCTTACTTTTTGGCTTACAATAATTCTTTTTGTACTTGATCGATGTCCCGTTGCAAGGGCTCCTAAAATCCTTATGGTAAGTGCAAAAGGGTATGATTCTGAAGAATTAATCATAGATACAGTAAAAAAATACTGCAAATATTTCACTGTAAAATCCAGAAGCCTTTCCAATGAAAGGACTGATCTTGTTGTAGAAGTACGTACGAACAGTGAAGCAGAACTTGCAAAGTCCATTGCTTCCATTGATGTTGTTACAAGTTCAAGTCTTCTTGCACATGATGGGGAAGTTACTTATTAAACTGGCTGTCAATCCATTTAAGCCGTATATTGACCCAATTAATAAGATATTCACATTCCTGCTGGTATGTCTTTCTGTACTGCCAGCCGGTTGCATGTGGCCATTGATAATGTCCTATTGTACGCCAGACCCTGTCATCGTATTTTTTTGAACGGTTCATTTCATTTGATTCAGTCTGAGCTTTTAACCAGATAAGGGATGTCTGAAGATTATCATGAACTTCATGATACCGTTGCTCTACTTTCTCTGCGAATTCCTGATCTTCAAAAAGTTTTGAAAACCAGTTACCTTTGGTCTTTACCCAGAATGTGTCTGGTGTAGAGCATCCGTCATAGCTGTTGTTGCCACATGAAATATCAAAATCCCAGCTAGGACCCATGTGTATTTTATTGTCAGAAGAATCAAAGTAGAAGTAGCATGAATCTTTTAGTCTTGCATCCCTGTTTGTTGTAAATTCATTTATCCAGTACCAGTCAATCCAGGAATCCATATCTATCATATTTTTCCATTCCTTGGATTCTGAATAAATTGCTTTTTCAAGATTGTTGATGGCTTCTTGAATTTGGAGTGCATTTCTTTCAGATTCATTCTGAGGATCATAAATACTGAAGCCGTTATTGCAGATTTTTGTTCTGAAATTCCAGGTTTTTGATTCTCGTGTATTAGAAACAACTATATAGCTACCTTTGGGAAGGTTCATCTTTGATTTTTTCATGGAAATTTTTTCATAAACCTGATACAGGCCTTCATATTTGCCGTTTATGTACAGTGAAATAAATCTATAGTCTGGTACCCAGGATTGTCTGTCAAATACGTTTTTTGCAAGATATGTAGCATAGGCATTTCTTAATGCTGTATTGTCGGTAGCATTAGCTAAAAATACCCACTTATCATCCTCTGGCATTCCAAGAAAACTTATTTCGTGATTGAATTTTACAATATAAGGTTTTTTAGGAAAAACCCAAGATGAATTACCACGGCCTCGAATCTTACAATTTACAGTATAATTTTCAAAGGAAAGTTTTCCTGATTTGTATTTGTCTTTTGATGTTATAGGGGAATTGTCATCTGTTACGATTTCTATTATAGGAAAACCGATTTTTTCTGCTTTTGTAGTTGTCACCTGGCTTTTATTGACCATCAAAAAGGTGAAAACAGTTAGAAAAATTATAAGCGAGAAAAGTATTATTAGACCTGGAGAATATCTTTTGATTTTCATTTATCTTCCTCAATGCGGTTGATTTCCTTATCAAGCCATTTATAACGGGATGAAAGCCAAGTTTTCATGTAGTCCACATGAGCTTTGTGGGTTTTTCTTTTTCTCCAGCCAGGAATGTGAGGCCATTGCTTGTGTCCAAAGGTTTTCCAGACTGAGTCATTAAGTTCTGCAGCATCGGAAATTATTTTTCCGTTCTGATCTATCCATTCAAAGGATTCTTGCAGAAGGTGTTTTCTTTCATTCCATCTGTCTTTAACAGCTTTTTGAAAATTTTCATCTTCAAACAATCGTTTGAACCATCCTTTCTGATTTACCCACATTTTTTCGTAGGAAAAATTCTGTTCGAAATTCCCGCCACAACTTAAATCAAAATCCCAGATTGGTCCCATGCCAATTTTTTTAGTCGCTGCATCGAAATAAAGATAACATGAAAATTCAAAATCAGCATCCTTGTTTTTTGTGAATTCATTTATAAGATACCAGTCCACAAACGAATCCATATCCATCCTGTTTTTATAACCTTTATAGTCATCCTTAAAATCAGGGCTATAAAGTATATCTTCAAAATCCTGAATGATATTTTTTTCAACCAGATACTGTTCTTCCGGAATATCATTATTATGGATGCAGAATGAAATTCCCTGTTTTGAGTTGAAAGTCCATGTCCTACTGTTCCGGTGATTTACTTCAAAAATAAAACTTTCCGGAGAATTAAATGACATCTGTTCTTCTTCAACTTTTTCAAAAATACAGTAAAGTCCTTCGTATCTTCCGTTAATGAAAATGTTTGCAAACCTGTAGTCTGGTATATAGCGCTGGTTTGTAAAAACATTTCTTGCAAGATATGTAGCATATGAATTTCTTAAAGAGGTTGCATCACTGAGATTTGCAAAAAGAATCCATTTTTCTGCAGGAGCCATTCCTAAAAGGCCATGTTTTTTATTGAGTTTTAAAAGATATGGTTTTTTGGCTTTGGGAAGTCTCCATGTTGAATTCCCGTGTCCTCTTATTTTGCATCCACCGCTGAAGTTTCCGTCATAAAAACTGGCTTTAATATATTTTTTCTTTGACCTGATTCTTCTGTTGGATTCCGTATTGATTGATAAGGAAGGAATACCGGTGTTTTCACTTTTTTGTAAGGTTATGTTTTGCTTAATTGAAATAATCCCTGCTGCTAAAGCAATAAAAGAGAAAACTACAATCAATGCCGTAAATTTTATACTATGACGGTAAATTTTTTTTATCATTCTTCTATCAGCCGGTAAAGTTTTTTTGCGGAATTTCTATAAGTAAAAGTTTGAAGGACATTTTCCGCTGTTTCAACATTCTGTTGCAAAAGTTCTTCAATATTACATTCAGTATTATATGCATCAATATATAAAGCTGCATTACCATAAATCTCAGGAAGGGAGGCTGAACGGGCTATTATAATTCTGGCTCCTGCTGACAGTGCTTCCAGAGGTGGAATACCGAATCCTTCATAATAAGAAGGAAAGACAAAGGCTTTACATTTCTGCATGAGGGCCTTTACTTCTTCATCTGAAACATATCCTAAAAGAATAACATTTCTAAGTTGTGACAGGTCTCCGATTTCTTCGCTGTGCATTCCTGAAATGGTTTTCCCTGAAACTGCAAACAAGTCGTCTGGATTTGCTTTTGCATATTCAAGTATCCATTTAAGGTTTTTCCTTTTCTGAAGTGAGCCCAGAGTGAAGAAAAAATCCTTTTCTTTTAGAATAGGAAATTTTTCAAAAATGTTTTCATCCGGATCTACGTTTGAAAAATGATCCCATCCGTTGGGTATGACGACGATTTTGTTTTCAGGAACCCTGTACCAGTGTCTGATTCTTTTCTTGCTGAATTCAGAGACTGTAAGAACTTTTTTTGCGTTATGTGCAATGTTCCAGTAGGAAAATCTGCAGTAAAGTTTTACAAGTTTGTCTTTGAAAGTAGTAAAGTCCTTTGGATGATCTTTTGCGTAGACATCATGAATGAAGGAAAGACCGCAAAGCTTTCCAAACGGGGCAGTGTTGGAAAAATTCAGACCTGTGGATTTTGTTTTTCTGCAGACCTTTGCAAAAGTTCCCATATCCCAGAAAGGAAACCCGTGGATTTCCTTAGGGGAATTGATGAGCTTTATGTTTTTATATTGCGGAACTGTCTTTGCATTCTTTGGAACTAGAATTGAAACGTCTGCTTTCGAATCCAATAAAGCGTCAAGCTGCCTGCAGATTTCAAAAGCAAAGCGTTCAATTCCCGTAAGGTTTCTGCAAAGAAAATTTCCGTTGATAAGTATTCTGTTCATATCCTTTAGCATACACCAATTGAGTGCATGTAGTCAGCAAGGACACCTGTAAATTCTGCCATTTCTTCAGGAAGAATGTCACCCATGTTTGCAATTCGGAATGTGTCGATGTTGCCGAGTTTTCCAGGATAGATTGTAAATCCGAAACTGCGGGCATAATCGTGAAGTTCGTTGAAATTATACTTCGGTGTTTCCGGAATGAGAATTGCCGTGATGAAGTGACTCTGGTTCTTGCGGTCAACAAGCATCTTGAGTCCAATCTTGTCTAAAGCCGAAACAAGAATTTCCCAGCATGCAGTAAAGCGTGCATAGCGTTTTTCAATTGTCTCAACCTTTGTTTCTGTAATTGCCTGACGCAATGCATACAAAGTCTGAACAGGAGGAGTAAAGCGAGTCTGCTTTGTTTCAAGGAAATACTTGTACTGGTCAAGAAGATTGAGGTAGTAGTTTCTCATTGGCCATCCTTCCTGCTTGAGGAGTTCAGACTTTTTGCAGACAACAAAACCGATTCCAGCCATACCTCCGATGTGCTTGTTTGATGTACATGTTGCAAAGTCGATGTTCATCTTTGCAAGGTCGATAGGCATTCCGCCGTAAGATGAAACTGTATCTACGATTGTTGTCATTCCATATTTATGTGCAAGTCCGCAAAGTTCTGCAACTGGATTCAAAAGACCTGTTGTTGTTTCATGATGAACCATGGCAAAAGTTGTGTACTTGTCATTCTTCATCTGTTCTTCAACTGCAGCCAGATCTATGGGTTCGTGGGTTGAAGATTTGAATACGTCCATGTCGATGTTGTATACAGATGCGATTTTTGCAAGGCGTGCCCCGTATGAACCGTTGTCGATTACAAGGAGTTTTCCATCAGGAGGAACACATGAACTTACCATTGCTTCGTCTGCACCTGTTCCTGAACAGCCGAACATTACGGTTGTATATTCCTTTGGATCTGCAACAAAACTAGTAAGGTCTTCTGCAATCTGTTCCATGAGATTTCCGAATTCAAGTTCACGAGGACAGATGTCGGCTACAACCTGTGCATACTTTACACTGTCGCTTGTTGTAGAAGGACCCGGGTTAAGAAGAACTTCACGGCGGATGTTGTGGAGACTTTCGTTTTCCTTGATGCGAGGCCAGATTTCATTTAATGCGCGGTCAAGCATTGATTCATCGTCAATTTCTGTCCATGAGTAATATTCAATCTTGTGTACATATACAGGTTCACCTTCAAGGGAAACCTGCTTAAGGGCTGATTCATAATCAAGTTTGATAAGGTCTGGACTTGATTTGTAATAAGCCATCATCTTGTTAAGACAGTCAAGGCTGATCTTTGTGATGCCTACAAGTTCTCCGGCAGGTTCACCTATCTGTTCCTTGTTTTTTGAAACGTCGCAGAGAATTCCATCTTCATTAGTCTTTAAGTAAACTTCGTCGTGGCTGTTTGATTTGCCGCTTGCAAGGATTACATTTTTGAGGGTTTCATTATGAAGTACCTTGAGTCCAACTGAATCATAGATCAAGTCGCTTTCAAGAAGAAGAAAATCGCCTTTGATGTATGGAACGCAGACTTCAAGAGTTCCCATTGAAGAAGTATTTGCATAGTTGTCGTTGCGTACAGTCTTGATGATGTGATATTTTTTTGCAAGTTCATCATAATATTCAGAGCAGTGACCTGTTCCGATGATGATTTCTTCAACTCCTGATGCAATGAGTTTTTGAACCGAGCGTTCAACCATTGCAACTCCTTCAATTTCAATAAAACCTTTTGGCATGAGTTTGGTTCTGTCACCAAATCTAGAACCGAGGCCGCCTGCTACAATTACTGCCTGTTTAATCATTTTAAGAACTCCATCATTGCTTTCTTGTTTTCCTGTGGCGTTGTCTTTGGACGTCCCAGATCCTTTCTAGCTCCCTTGCGAACGAGAACTTCTATAAAAGTAAGCTTGTCAAAAGTATTCTTATCTTTTAGGATTGCGTCAAGTTCTTCTTTTGTAGAAGCCTTCACTACATTTCCATAGCCACATGCCTTTGCAATTCCACAAAAATCAATCTGGCGGCCTACCGTAGGCTGTCCACCAACGCTGTCGTGTGCTCCATTGTTAAGGACAATATGAACCATGTTGGAAGGATTGCGTGTTCCGATTGTTGCCATTCCACCCATCTGCATGATGGAAGCACCATCACCGTCGATACAGTATATCAAGCGGTCTTTTTTTTGCATTGCAATGGAAAGGGCAATCTGTGATGCGTGTCCCATTCCGCCTACTGTAAGAAAGTCCCTGTTGTGTCCCTGACCATGCTTGTCTCGAAGCTCATAAAGTTCGCGGCTTGCCATTCCTGTTGTAGAAACGAAGGCTGCGGTTTCCGGTGCGCTGAGCATGATTTTTTCAATTGCTTCTTCACGGCTCATGTCTGCTTCAACTGTTGTGTTGTTCTGAAGTGTGTAGTCTTCGAATGTTCCTTTTTTGATGACAAGGGCATAAGGCGCATTGTTTGCCTTGATGTATTCGTAAGCCTTTGCAAGAGCCTTGTCAAGACATTTGTTGCAGTTGTCTGCACCAAGAACCGAATAAGGAATCTTCATTGCGTCAAGAAGATCGCAGGTAACTTTTCCCTGCTTTATGTGCTGTGGTTCGTCATGAACTCCTGGTTCACCGCGCCATCCGATAACTATCATCATTGGTACTGAATAAACATCAGGGTCAACGATTGAAAGCAACGGATTGATCATGTTTCCTTCGCCGGAATTCTGCATGTAGATGAGTGGAATTTTCCCGGTAGCAAAATGGTATCCGGTTGCAAGGGCAGTGGCACTACCTTCATTGGCACTGATGATATGTTTGTCTGCCGGTGCGTTGTCCGTAATGTATGCACAGAAATTTTTAAGAAGTGAATCAGGTACTCCTGCAAAAAAATCTGTTCCGTTTGCAATTAAACTGTCATAAAAATATTTTGGTGAAATCAAATTGTATCTCCTATATGCGCCATGGAGGGCGCGACATTTGAAAAGCGATAAAAGACTGCGAGTTTTACAATTGTAAAACTCGCGACACTGAAATTACAGGATGTAATTTCAGTGTCATTTTGTTCCCGGTATAAGTTCGAGAATCTGCTTGATCGGCATACAGATGTCGTTTACTTCAAGGGATCGTTCTGCCTTGAGAATTTCTTCGGCACATTTCTGCATTGCAGGGTAGCTTGCACGGAGCATGTGGTTTGCGTAGATGATTACGTTTGCACCCCATGAAGCAAGTTCATTTTCCGTAAACTGGTTGTATGTTGTTGGAACAAGTACGATTGGGATGTTCTTGTATTCTGCACGGAACTTCTGGCAGAATTCCTTGATGTCCTCTCCGCTCTTGTCTTTTGAATGGATCATTACACCGTCGGCACCAGCACGGACTGCAGCAAATGCTTTTGTGATTGCCTCATCAACACTGTAGCCTGCAATGATTTCTTCAATGCGGGCAATGATCATGAAGTCCTTTGTTACCTGTGCTTTTTTTCCGGCTGAAATCTTTTCACAGAATTCTTCTTCTGTAGCAAGAACCTGTTTTGCTTCTGTTCCGAAAAGTGAATTCTTTTTGAGTCCTTTCTTGTCTTCAACGATAACCGCAGAAACACCGTTGCGTTCAAGTGTGCGGACTGTAAATACAAAGTGTTCCGGGATTCCGCCTGTGTCACCGTCATAGATGATAGGCTTTGTTGTACATTCAAGGATGTCTGTCAAAGACTGGAGTCGGGTAGTAAGGTCAACTGCTTCAATGTCCGGTTTTCCTTTTGAAGTTGAATCTGTCAAAGAAGATGACCACATTCCATCAAATGTATGGAGACCATCTTCTTTCATTACTTCTGTGTTTTCAACGATGAGACCTGAGAGACCTGAATGTGCTTCCATAATGCGAACGATAGGTTTTGCTGCAATAAGGCGGCGTAGTGTGGCACGGCGGATGTCCGGTGTTGTTCCGATTGATTTTGCATTGTCAGCAAGGGCAGTTGAATTGATTCCCTGTGTGTAAGGAATTTCAACAACCTGACCTCCCCATTCCTTCATCGCTTCAAAAACTTCATCGCGGATGTGGTTCAGGTAGTTCGTTTTCCAGTCATCACCGTGAATGATGTAGTCCGGCTTTATTTTCCTAAGGTTTGGAACATAGCTCCATTCTTCCTGCGGAACTACTTTTGCAACTCCCTTGATATTTTCTACAACGTTTTTGCGCTGTTCATAAGTAAGGTATGGAAGTCTTTTGTGACTTACGATGGCACTGTCTGTTAAAAGACCGACTGTGAGTTCGCCAAGTTTTGCGCCTTCATTGATGATGTTGATGATTCCAGGGTGAATGATGTCTCCTGTAAGTCCAAGATAAACTGATTTTGCCATTGAATAAAATCCCCTTGTTCAAAAGATGTTAAAAATGTATACTTATTGAACAAAATAATCAAGTTTTTAGTTACAAAATGTTTTGAAATTTTCAAAATTTCATTCATTTTTTGTTATTTTGAACATTTTGGATTGGTATGCTTAGTAAAAAGGAATTTGATGTGCTTTCAATTCTGGAAGCGGAAAAAACTAATCTTTCTCAGAGGGAACTTTCAAAGCGCACAGGTTATTCCGTTGGTACTGTCAATTCCATCATGGCAGACCTTTCGGAAAACGGTTATGTGCATGACAAAATGATTACTCTAAAAGGAATCGAAGCTCTTGAACCTTACAGGGTTCAGCGTGCAGTTTTTGTCGGAGCTGGTTTTGGAAGTCGTCTTGTTCCAATTACATTGAATACTCCAAAACCTTTGATTCGAGTGCAGGGTGAACGGATCATCGATACTCTCCTTGATGCTGTTGTCAAAGCCGGAATTGAAGAAATCATCATTGTTCGTGGTTATTTAAGCGAACAGTTTGACCAGCTTCTTTATAAATATCCAGGCATCAAGTTTCTTGAAAACCCTGCCTATAATGAAGGCAACAATATTGCATCCCTGATATGTGCAAGATATTTTCTTGAGAATTCCTATATTCTTGAATCAGATATCATTCTTAAGAATCCAAACCTAATTACAAAATATCAGTATCAGTCAAATTACTGCGGTGTTCCTTGTGATAGAACTGATGACTGGTGTTTTACTGTAGATAAGGACAGAATTACTGGAGTCCAGGTAGGAGGATTGAATACATATCAGATGGTTGGTATTTCCTATTGGACAAAAAATGATGGAAAAAAACTCTCTGAATGTCTCAAGAAGGTCTATGAAGCGCCTGGTGGAAAAGAACGATATTGGGATACTGTTCCGCTGAATTATTGCAAGAATGATTTTGATCTTGTTGTTCGCAAGTGCAGTTTTGAAGACTACATTGAAATCGATACCTTCAATGAACTGAAGGCTGTTGATTCCACATATGTCTCATAAAACCGGAAGAAGGCAAAATTATTTTCAACGACAATGACATTACTCATGTTCCGATGGAAAGAAGAAATTTCAATATTGTTTTTCAGGACTATGCCTTGTTCCCAAATCTCAATGCCATTAAGAACATCCGTTATGGGCTCAAGAACTATCCGGGACGTTCTACGGAAGAAGAAGTAGATTCCTTGATCGATCTTCTTGATCTCCGTGAACATCTGAATAAAAAAATCGACATGCTTTCCGGCGGTCAGAAACAGCGCGTAGCCCTCGCAAGAACTCTTGTGATGAAACCTAAAATCCTTCTTCTTGATGAACCTCTTTCTGCTTTAGACGGAGTAATCAAGGAATCCATAAAAGAAAAAATCGTTAAGATTGCCCAGGATTTCAAGTTGACTACTATCATCGTTACACATGATCCTGAAGAGGCCCTTACGATAAGCGACAAAGTGCTTATCATCAATAAGGGACATATTGAGCAGTTTGCAAGCCCTGAAGAAATCATCAAAGCGCCTGCAAGTGATTTTGTAAGTGATTTTATCTTGAAACAACTTACCATAAAGAAGAACAATATCTACAAACTTTTTGAGAAGCAGTAGAGTGAGGTGCAGATGATTTCAAGAATTCAGAATAAACAGGTCAGAACTGTTTTTTACTCAGTGTTGATTTTCTTTGCATTGTTTATCGCATGGCCTGCTTTTACTCTTTTCAGAAATGCTTTTGAATATAAGCATGTTTTCTCATTTCAGAATTTCAGTGCTGTTTTAACTGGCGGAAAACTTGGGACTGCTTTTGCAAACAGTTTAAAAGTAAGTTTTATAAGTTCCCTGATAACTACTGTTCTTGCTTTTGCTGTTGCATACACTGTCTGCTTCACCAATATCCCTTTGTGGCTAAAAAAAACTTTAAGGACTCTTGCCGTTTTTCCAATGCTGCTGCCAACGATCACATACGGATTTGCCATAATCTATTCATTTGGAAAAAACGGTCTCATTACAAAACTATTCGGCTTTCAATTTTTTGATTTTTATGGATTTTACGGATTGATTTTTGGATATGTCATTTATACATTTCCGATCAGTTTTACTCTGCTTAAGAATACTATGGAATATATTGACCGCAGGTTCATTGTTGTCTGCCGTGTAATGGGAGACAATGCATTTAAAACTTTTGTGACTTCAATTTTGATTCCTCTTTCGGGTACAATTGCAGTCTCAGTTGTCCAGAGTTTCTTTCTGTCTTTTACAGATTTTGGTATTCCTGCATCGATAGGCGGAAGATATACGGTGATTTCGACAATGCTTTACAACACAATGCTAGGTAGTCTTCCTGATTTTCATCAAGGTGCTGTCATTGCTTTATTTATGCTGCTTCCGTCTATATTCAGCATTCTTCTGTTGAATTATCTTCAGAGGTTCAATGTAAGATATAATAAGATTTCCAGGGATGCTTTAAAGGAAAACGTATTTAGGGATTCAATTTTGTCGATTTTTTCCGTTATTATCGTTCTTGTAATCATTTCAATATTTGCCGTTGTCATTGTTTCTCCATTTGTAAAGGCCTGGCCTTATGATACTTCCTTTTCAATGGACAATTTTTCCAATGTAGTTGGCGACAGATCCCTCAACAGGGTATTTGGTAATTCTCTTGTCATAAGTCTGTTTACGGCGATTCTTGGAACTGTACTTGTATTTGCTGCTGCCTTATGCTGTGAACGAAGCAAGGAAAAACTTCACGGAACAAAAACACTTCTTGCCATAGCACAGATTACAAATACAATTCCGGGTATGGTTCTTGGTATTGCATTCCTACTTACATTCAGAAAGACACCGATACACAACACGTTGATTATAATCGTGGCCTGTAATCTTATACATTTTTTTGCGACTCCATTTCTCATGATGAAAGGGGCTCTTGAGAAAATGAATTCAAGCTGGGAAACCACGGCTGCTGTTCTTGGTGATAACTGGATTAAGACAGTTACAAGGATTATTGCACCAAATGCCTTGCCAACCCTGCTTGAAATTTTCTGCTATCTTTTTATCAACGGCATGGTTACAGTCAGTGCAATTGTTTTCATCGCAGGCGCAAAGACTATGGTCATAACAACAAAGATTCAGGAACTTCAGCATTTTGCTAAGTTTAATGAAATTTTTATTCTTTCAATATATATTCTCCTGACAAACCTTGTTTTGAAGGGTGTAAAGGGAATTATAAATATGAAAATACTTAAGAGGAGTTAATCCATGAAGAAAATTTTTATGGCTGCAATTACATCTGCATTGATTTTTGCAACAGGCTGTTCAAAAAAAACAGATGCAAAGCAGATTGTGATTTATTCAAATGCTGATGATGAAGCAGTAGTGTCTGTAAAGAAAGCTTTGGATACCAATGGTTTTGATGGAAAATATATTTTCCAGTCATTCGGAACAAGCGAACTTGGAGGAAAACTTTTTGCCGAGGGCAGTGACATTGAAGCTGATGTCATTACCATGAGTTCTT
>SAMEA3663241__coassemble_311_pt1 | contig 12796 bp, 1 predicted proteins | sample SAMEA3663241__metabat2_high_PE_014 | metagenome-assembled genome bin SAMEA3663241 (sample SAMEA3663241) | pig gut metagenome | biome: pig gut; feature: pig-associated habitat; material: faeces | place: China | collected 2013
GCTCCGCCGCCATATGCAATGACCCTGGCATGAATACTTATTGGACAGCCCCTTTTTATGTATGCAGGCAGTTTCTACGGGCATAGTCTTTTATTGGAATTCGCAGTAATAAAATTGACACGTGTAAATATATGCCGTAATATAGAAGAAGAGAATCTCCAATTTCTCCATTTAATCAAAAAAGTGAAAAATAAACAAAAATTTTACTGGGAAATGATTTATATGTGTCGATATTGGGATTGAGGGTTTTTGTTTTTCTTATTCATTTAGCAACTGATCAGATATAGGCACGTTTGTAGGAGCTCTATATGAACAGAACTGTTTTCAAAACTCTTGGTGCAAAAGCAATTGCTTTGATTTCCATCGTAGCGATTCCTTTGATTTCAACTCTGTCCTGTACCATCGGTTTGGGAGAAGCCGTCGACGTTTCCGCTCCGACGCTTTCCATTTCCTATCCGCCATCAGGTGCCATCATCAGGGAAAGCTTTTTCCTTACTGGTGACTGCAACGATGACGGTGTTGTGTCAAAAGTTCATGTTGATGTAAAGAACAACAATACGGGGGCTGCCATTTATTCCGGAGATGCCAGAATCGAAGGAAAGACGTGGATCATCGAGCTCAATACTTTCAATTCCAGCGCCTATGAATCCACCAACGGCTGGCAGTACGCAGACGGAACCTATGAAGTCGCTGTAGTTGCCACTGACGCCTCGGGTAAAAGCAGTGGTGTCGCATCCCGCACTTTCGACATCGACAATACAGCTCCTTTTTTCATCATCCAGAAACCTGGCGTGACTGTAGCCTCAGGTAAATCAGCTTCTCCATACGGAACTACTTTCAGCATCAATGGTACCATCGCAGATCTTCACGAGATTTCCCTCATGGCCCTTGATGTCTACAATAAAGACGGAACTAAAAAAATCGCCTCATCGGAAAATTTCTACCAGGACTATGTTCCGACGGCAGGCGGAACTTCACTTGATTTTGCAAAGTCTGACGACGACGGTTCTGCGGACTACAGCCGTTATGTTACCCTTTACTGTGACGGGGAAAGCGACAAGTCGCTTGAAGGCAAATCAGAGACAAAGTACTACAGCTGTACTGTTACCTTGAGCGATGCCGCAAAGGTCTACAGAAATCCGGGTGATTCCGGAGAAGGAAAAGGAAATACCACAACAGAAGTCTATCTTTATGACGATGTTTACCAGAGCTATCTGAGCAGCACAAGAGGACTTGGTCTTTCCGCTTCATCACTCATGAATATCTCCAACGGAACTGAAACCAATGGTTCCCTGGACAAGGCAGCCCTCAAGTCAAAGGCTGTTAACACCGCAAGCTTTGAAGAAAAAGACAACCGCCTTGCATTCTCCCTCAATCCGGCCGCAAACCCTACATACGTTGTAAGCGGTCTTTCAATTTTCACCGAGGAAAAAGGCGTGTACAAGACACCTGACTCAAATCAGGTCGCAAATACATCAAACGTAACGGTTTCTGTTTCCGCAGGTCTCAACAATACTGCAGTAAAACCTGAATCAATCCACCTGTGGCTTCTTGAATATCCTTCATACAGCTCGACGGAAGACAGAAACAGCAATGATTCCCAGGCAAAATCCACAAGAGACGGTTTCGTGAAGAAATTCACAAGGGAAATCGTTGAGTCAAGACGTAACAAACTTGAGAACGATCCTGAATACACAAGCGAAATCTTCGTCAATGAAGTGATTGAAAAGGCAAAGAGCAGCCTCAATGTGGATGTCTGGTGTGTAAAGGACAATTCAGATTCCAATGCATCTTCAGGAACGATGCTTACCGTTGCCTTCCAGATGCCTTCAGTGATCAAGCTGGACAAATACTATCTCATCGTTGCGACCGGTGCTGACCTTGACGGTCTTGAGTTCAGCCAGGACTCCCTCTTTGGTTTCCGCGGAACAGGTACAGGAAAACTTCCTTCCGTAAAAGTCACAGAGCCTGCAAACCTTTCCCTCAAGGCAACATCACAGGCAAAAACTGATTCCAACAATGGCCTTACATTCCGTGGTACTGCAGAAAACGGAGACACTGAAGTAGACCACATCAGCGTTGAGATCAAAGTTACAGACGAAGAAACAAACAGCCATGTCGGTACCATCACAGGCATAATTCCGCAGAGCAAAATGACACCTGAAGCTCCTGATGAAAATGGAGAAGTCCATTCCTACAGCTGGTCATTCTCACCATCGGAAAGCAACTTCTCCCAGGCCGGTTATGCAGATGCAAAATGTGAGCCAGGTGACGGAAAGGCATATCTCTACGAGGCGACTTTCAAGGTATACGACAAGGGTGGTCAGGAATCAAGCGTAAACGATGCCGTTCATATCGATACAGTCAATCCTGTCGTCAACATCACAAGCATCACTCCTGTAATTTCAGATTATGCCGGCGACAAGGGACGCTCTTTTGTAAACGGCGACATAACAATCAAGGGAAATGTTGAGGAAACAAACCTTACGAATGTTGTGGCAAGACTTTATGTGGAAGGAAATCCTGCTGATGTAAAGCAGTCTTCCGGAGATCTTGGAAAGACATTCAGCTTCAGCATTCCGGGTACAAGCGTTTCAGGAACGACAATACCTGCCTTTGATACAAAGAAGATAGTGAACAATGATGCGGACGACGGTGCCAAAAACATGGTCATTGTCATTACAGCAACAGACGCCGTAGGAAATGTTGGAAAAACAACATCGAACATCTATAACCACAATGTTCTCGGAAGGGCAGAAGGCGAGTCTATCACTGTCAACCAGCTTACGGATAAACCTGTAATCAGACCGACAAACTTTGAGAAGATCGGCGAGACAGAAGAGATAAAAGCTGGAAAGAACCTTTTTGGAATCAGCACAAACAACCAGATGAAATTCACGGTTGAAGATGATGACGGTTCCGTTGCAGGTGATATGATCAATGCCTGGGCATTTGAATCAGGCAAACCACATTCAGAAGAAAATAAAAAGAATCTCAAGATAAGTGGAAACGCCATAGACCTTTTTTCACTTGATGATGAAGGCAAGTATGAGGTTTTCATCTGGGCAAAAGACAAGAACTATAAGAGTGAAGCAGAAACACCAAATAATTTTGCTGTTGAAAGCTACAGGATTGCCCTTACTGCAGGTGCACCAAAAATTTCATTTGCGGGATCTACAGGTGCATGCAAGGATGGCGATACAGTTCATGTCAAAGGTACACTTACAAACCTTTCAAAGACACCTGTTACTGTAAAGGTAAAGCGTCAGAAGGCAGACGGAACTTATGAGTATCTCAAGGACGAAAGCGGAAATGCAAAGAATTTTGAAGTTCCTGGAAAGACAGCCGAAGGTGCCGGTACTGTAAGTTTTGAAGAAGACATCGCGGCCGCCGCAACAACACCGGGTGCTGAAAGAGAATCTGTTTCCGTAGTCTATTCTGTTGAGGATGAATACGGCCAGACCGAATCAGACAAGTTCACATACGTTGTGGACAATAAGGTACCTTCACTCAACGTTACAGCTGTCACACCTGAAGTTGCCAATGCTTCGGGAAGACCTTTCGTCAACGGAACCATCAGTGTCACATTCAATGCAAGCGACAACTACGACCTGGCAGAAGTCAGATATGAAGTTTATGAACCTGCGGAAGGAACAGCGATGACTTTGGTTACTGAAGACTCTGATGAATCACCAAAGGTTAAATTTGATGATGACGGCAATGTGACTGTAACAAATGGAACTAAGGTTTCCGGTTGTGACGGACTCTTTGATGATACTCATACCATCCCATCATGCAACAAATTCGGCGGAACTTTTGAGATCGATACGAGAAAGGTTTCAAATACAGAAACAAGAAAGAACATCCTCATTGTAATGACCGCCAAGGATATGGCAGGCAACAGGTACTGCGTAAATCTGGACAAGAACCTCAATTACATTGTTGACCAGACTACGGATAAACCAAATGTTTCACCGTCAAATTTTGTTTTGTGCGGAAATAATGAAATCGTTTCAGGCAAGAACCTCTTTGGCCTTACAAGCAACAACATCCTTCTTGGCGGCCTTTCCGATGATGATGGCTTGAAGGAGGCCACTGCATGTTATAGAAAGGCATCAGCATATAATGCCGACGGCAGTGCAGTCTTCAGTGATGAGTTCTCTTCTGTTCCTCTGGAAATTTCCGGAGAACCTACAAGCATGAATCTTTCCCAGAAACTCCCTGAGGAAGAAGGTAAATACGAAATCTATTTTGTTGTAAAGGATAAATTCTATGTTGATGATTCATCGACTCCATACAACATTGCTGAAAGCCAGCATTATTACGTCGGTGTTTCAGGCGGATCTCCAACCATTTCAATTGTAACTCTTCCAAACAATTCATATACGAGAAGCTACAAAAATGAAAAGAATCAAGGAAAACTTTCAGTTTCAGGAAAAGCCCTCAACTTCAACGGTACCTCAACAGAAGTGATCAGAAGTGTGGTACGTACACCTGGATCTGATCATGCAGATACGGACTTAACAGTCGAAAAGACCGATGCAGAAAAGTTAAAGTATAATAATAATGATAATGATAATGCCAAGGGATCTTTCACTGAGACCATCTATCCTGTGACTGAAACGACTGAAGTGAAGGAAAAAGCTGTGGAATATACCGTTACCGACATTTTCGGCCAGACGGCTTCTGCAAGCATTACATATAAACTTGACAACACGGCTCCTGTGATTAAGAGTGCCAGCGATATTGCAAGTGCAGCCCCTGGTGACCTCAAGATCGGAGGCAGCTATTTCGTCGCAGAAACAAAATGGTACAAGGGTACAGACATTTCAATCGAAGGTCAGTACATGGATGCCGGCAGCGGAATTTCAGAAATCAACTATGTGCTTGTTCCTCACGGCAAAGAGGATGCTGAAGGAAATAGAGTCAAAGGTACCATCGTTGCAACCCGTGACGGTGAGACAAACAACTATAAATTCAAGGGAACGGTCAGCGGCTATGAGGCCGGTAAAAACAACAGGCTCAAGCTTTATGCAGTTGATGCCGTTGGCAATAGATCTGATGATTTTGAAAAGACAGTCTGGATGGATGAGGAAAGCCCTGAATTCAGTGCGGAATTTGTTTCCCTTGATGCAGGCAAGACAGCCTCTTCTGCAAGCGGCACTGTTACTGTCAACGGAAGACAGAACGTTGTCCTCTACGGAACGATCAGGGATCCTCAGAGCGGAATCGGTGAAGTCTCTGCAGACAAGGTTCTTGATGTTAAGATTAGGAAAGCATCCGGTGGCGAAAGCAGCCTTACCCACGAACTTCTGTTCAGGGCGGACGAGACAAGTGTAGACCTTACTGACTGGAATAAGGTTCCGGGGGGAGAAGGTACATACAAGGCATACAGGGACATTGAGGACAAGACAAAGATCAGCGGATGGAAGATTTCCGTTACCGCAGCTGACTTGAATTCAGCTCTTGGATCTGGCAACAAGATCGGTACTTTGACTGTAACGACAGTCGATACAGCCGGAAATAAATTCTACAACTCAAGCGTACTCACATTCTCAGTTGATGATGTGGCTCCTACCGTTGAATACAGCACAAGCCGTGACAACGTAAACGGAACGATTGATATCGAAGGCCGCGTAGAGGAAGCTGTAGCCCTCTTCTCGATGGACCTTTACTATGCAACAGGAAAGACTGCTCCTGATGTACAAGGAAATCCGGAAGACCTTTACTTGGATTCGTCAAAGGATCCTGCAGCTGCAGCTTACGGCTGGAAAAAATTCGGCGATACAATAACAGACATCGCCAAGATCTACAGCTGGAAATATGAGGACTTTGATTTCAATAAACTTTCAGGTGCTATCAACAGGGTAGCTGCTGACGCCGAATATGGAAGCGGTGAAGGTACAATCTGGATCCTCCCTCATGTAAAGGACAAGGCCGGTAATACAAGTGCGGTAAAGAATACAGGTACTGACACGGTTCCTGTGTGGGAATGGAACGCAACAAAATTCAATGTTGATGTCAACGCCGACCGCCCGGTAATTCAGGTTACAAACCTTTCCCGCCAGAAAAAGACAGAGGATGGAACTGTCAACAACTACAATCTCATCAACGGAACTGACGCCCAGATCAACGGTACTGTCACCGATGATGATGGAGAAATAGAAGCTGGCGCTTTCATCATCAGTGATACGCAGATTGCTGTTGATGCAAGCGGAAATGTCACAAGTCCACTTACAGGAACAACGACACTCAACGGTTCCGACTGGACATTTACTCCAAGCAATAAAGAAGACGGTACTAAGGATGTATATTTCTATGTAAAGGACAAAAAAGGCAAGTGGTTCTATACAGGCAATGCTGACAGCGGAAGTTTCTACAGGCCTTACTTCAAGTTCAAGTCAGAGGATTACAAGACAGAAAAGGATGATTCCCTTTCTGCAAAAGCCCTCCATTACATCAGCGACTGCAACAGCCCTGAAATCGATTCCGTCGAATTAATTGCCTATAAGACTAATGAAGACGGAGCACCAGCAAATGGAGATGCCACAACAGTAAATACCGGTGTCTTTGTCGGTGGTACAGAAAAGAAGTTTGTTGAATTCAGGATCAAGTCTCATGATGCAAATGAAATTGCAGGTATGACCCTTGAAATCAAGGGGCCTTCCAAGACTATGAAACTATGGAAGGACATGGACGGAAATACTTTAAACAGCAAATATTATAGAGAGGAATTTACAAAAGATACTGGTACTTTTGTATATGGCAAACAGAAAGATGCTTCCGGAATAGACACAGATGCAGATGACACAAAGATTTCCATCTGGACGACCGGTAAAATCGACATGAGCCAGTTTGGCACCGGTGAAGTTACGATCACCGTTCTTGCTTACGACAAGTGTGACCTTAAGCAGAACAGCCCTGCCACATTCTACGTGGACAATACGGCTCCTACGGTTTCAAACATCGAGCCTTCAAAGACAGAAGAAAAGACAGGCGACATCGTATTCAAGGGAATCGCCGACGACAGCTCGACAGGCCGCTCAGGTCTTGCAAGCGTAAAATATCTTGTGCCTGATGCCTCACAGCGCGAAAAGTCCGATGCTGAGCTTGCAGGAGATGTTTCCGTATGGGGTGGAAATACCATTCTCAACGGCTCATGGATGTTTACTTTCGACGGTGCCGACACAAGCGGTGACAAGAAAAAGTTCACGAAGGAATTTGCGGAAACCTATAAAACTAAAAAGGAAAACGGAATCTATACGATTCCAATCTATGTGAAGGTCGAGGACGTTCTCGGAAATTTCCATATCGAAAAGCACGAGATCAAGTACAATCCTGATGCAGATAAACCTGTAACAAGGTTCACATATCCTAAGAAGTCAGACTGCACGGAAGGTACCGAGGCTACCGGCAAGTATGTTACTCTCGGTGGACTCATCCGCGCCACAGGTTCAGCTTCGATTCCGTCAATGACCACATCGGTTTCTTCTGTATACATGCAGATTGACGTGGACAACGACGGCGACTTTGACACATATGACTATGCCGCACTTGCAGACATGACAAAATCAGGAGGATCATCGGACAAGATTTTCACCATGGCAAAGATCAATGATGATGATGGCGGTGAAAGAGATGAAAGCCTCATTGTTGAAGGCCTTGATACAGCTGAAGAACGCAAGGCCTGGTGGGGAATCAAATGCGACCTTGTCGGTTCCGCCTGGGGACTTAACCTCAATGAAGAAGGTGAATTCAATCCAAAAGGCGATGGCACAAAGGACATCCGTCTGCGTGTCTGCGGCATCAATGCGGAAAAGAAAGTCGGTGCATGGTCTGAAGACATAATCGAAATTCACGTTGACTCAAAGGCTCCGCAGGGAACCTGTACTCTCATTGAAACTGATTCAACAACAGATGTTTCCGATTTTGATTCTGATTCCGTGACTCCTGCTGCTACACGTGCCTACGAAGCGGGAATGTTCCTTAAGGGTCAATGGTGGCTCGTTGTCGATATCTTTGATGAATCTGGAATCGACGGAACTAAAATTGCCGTCAAGAAGGGGGGTGACACCTATGACAAGGCAAACTGGACAAAGGTAAAATATGATAAGAATTATTCCGGAAGTGACAAGGATGCATACAAGGTTTACGTCAAGGTAGATCATAGCGCCGGTGCAACTTATACGGTTACAGCAAAGGATATGGACGGCGGTGCTACTTCAAAGACCTTCACCGGAACATACACAGTTGCCGTAGATAATACAGCTCCAAGAATTGGAGACATAAAGAGCGGTGATGAAATTATCGGCAAAGACTACACAGTAAGGGACTCAAGCTACCAGTTTACAATCGACAACATGGTGACTGATGAGACTGGCGGATCAGGATTCGATTACGTGCTCTTCTTCTTTGGAAGAAATGATGCATCTGGAAATAATGCCGCATATCTTGATCCTGTAAAGGTTGCCGAAGAATCCAGTGGTTTCAACAAAGTAACAGAATTCGATATGGAAGAGATTTCCGTTGAAACAGGTTCTGCCAGCCGTTCTCTTGGACGCGTAAATCTTTACGGAAAGCGCCTTTCAGGACGCCAGTCAACAAAGTCCGACTTTACCGTAGACGGAACTTTGGACAAGCATATCCGTGCAGGTGGACTTGTAAAGATCGGCGGTGTGTATAGAACGATTGCTTCCATTGATGGAAACAGAAACAAGGTCACATTCACTCCTGAAACTGCTGACACAAGTGCAGTTACTGTATTCTTTGTCTACGGACAGACCGCAAACAATGACTCAAAGCGTGAAAGCTTCAACGGTTCATTCTCTCAGAATCCATACAACATCAAGAACGATGATGGCGACGGAATCCTTGAGTCCATCAACAAAACAACCGGAGTCTGGTCTGCAACCCTCAGAAGCGGAAACCTTCCTGACGGTAATGCGACACTTTACGTCCTCGCATGGGACAAGGCCGCCAACGTTGCCATGAAGAAGGTGGACGTATTTGTTTCAAACAATGCACCTCGTATCGCAAAGGTTTACCTTGGAACTGATATCGATGACAACAAGGAATTTGAAGCATCGGAATTTGAAGAGTACTCATGGTATTCAACAGACGGCTTTGCTGAGAAATTCTATCTCAAGACAGAAGGCAGCGGAAGAAAGCCGTTTGCAATCAAGGGCAGCCTTGCTGTTGTTCCTGAAGTAATTGGTGGTAACGGCAGCCTCATGATGGTCATGAATGCAAAGGCTCCTGGAGATGTTACGATTACAGACGGTAAGATTGATTACTCTGCTGTAAGAGCAACAGAGAAAGATGATACAAATGCAGTTGTCATTTCAAGTACAGTTCCAGATGGATACAAAGTTTCTCTAAGTGATGAACAGAAAACTATAACTGTTCTTGACAACAAGAGTTCAACTTATACCGAAGATGACGGAAAGGTTTCTCAGTACAAGACTTATGTTGTTCCAAAGGATAAATTTGCAGGTATTACTGATGCCGACAACAAAAAGATTTCATTCTCGTTCTGGGATGAAACTTACGGAAGAGAACAGGGAAAAACATCTCAGTGTGCCGTTGTCTATGTAAGCGACTTTACTCTTGATCTTGTGGATGATGTTAAGCCAAATGTTGTCATCCATAAATTCAAGTGGAACGGCAAGGACGACAACAGCCTTTACTCAAACAGCGCAAAATTCGGACATATTGAACTTGAGGATGACTGGAAGTTGTCTACAGGATATCGTGACAGCAACAGCCTGCCAGCAAAACTCAAGGATGAAGATCCTAAGGTATCAGGAAAGATTGTCATCCGCGGTACAGCCTACGATGATGTCTGTCTCAAGAATCTCTGGCTCAATCTTGATGATTTTGCCTTCAAGATCAATGGAACCGCATATTCACAGACAAAAACTATTGATGGAAAAACTTATATCAAGGTTGGTGAATATGACAATGCCACAAAGAAGTGGACTGTGCCTGGAGCAGTTGTCCACGTAGCTTCAGATGGAGCATCAGGTGAAGGCAGTGGAGCCGGAGGTGCAGGAGGCGATGGCGGTGCTTCAAGCGGACCAACATTTGAGGATGAGGAAGATGCCGCTGCAGAAGTGACATACACTGACATAGACGGATGGTCATTCAGGATCATTACTGATATTTCTGCTTCTGATAAGAACTTTGTAAAGAATGATGATTCGTACTTTGGACAGAAGGGACACAAGGTCGCATGGGAGTTCAGCATTGATACTTCCAAGATCAATAATAATGTAAAGCTTGATGCAGATGTCATTGTCCGTGCAGAAGATACAACGGGAAACATCACTTTGAATTCCGTAAATACTTCCAATAAGACAGGAGTTGACAAGGACGCGGAAGAGAGAAAGCCGTCTTATAAGATGGATATTGTTCCATATATTACGACAATTGAGACTGGTCTTTCCAACAAAAACCTTCAGTATCCTACAGCCAACAGCCGTACAGCAAAGGGTCATTATACAGTCCGCGGAAAGACAAAGGTTTCAAATAGAACCGACACCGACAACGATTATGTTGATGGTGAGATAATCCGCGTCAAAGGATTTAATATCGGAAGCAACAGGGCAAAACTTGCAGGCAGTCCTTTGGTTTCTGCTAAACTCAGCTATGAGACTGTTGATGGAGTAAACTCATACCAGGTCAAGAAAACTGATCTTACGGGTAAGTGGGATCTTACTGTCAGCGACGGAACCAATGACATCAATGCGTTGAACAACTACAACTATAATGATGCCAGGGGTTCTTTCATGGGCACTACATCAAGCAAGACCGGTGACAAGGATGTTTACGACAACTGGTACAACCGCCAGCCAAACGGCTACAACAACAACAATCTCACTGATGATGTTGAATTCGATGTATGGCAGTTCAATAGCCGTGCAGTACAGCCAATCAGCGGAAAGATTGAGCAGCCTCACATGAAGATAAATCCTGCTACAGGCCAGATTGGATTTGCCTTTGTAAACGGACCGCTGTACTTCTCAATGCCTGGTAGGGCTAGTACTGATGCTGGGGCAAGTGAAGCTGATAAGAGCAGTACGTCGTACAACTACTGGTGTGGCAGCTATGACTTCTTTACATCTATAGGATTGGCTTATGATAACGATGGCCGTTCTTATGCTGTAGCCGCAGGTGGTGATATCAATTCTGATAGTGCAGATAAATTTGCATTCTTTACAGATAGATTTGATACCAGAAGCCGAGCACAGCATGGTGCATATAATGCTAAAATAAGGCTTGAATCCATAGGTCAGAGAACAGCTGATGATGTAAATAATTTTGATAAGCAAAGAATTAAATCACCTTCGCTGGCAGCAACTTCTGGAACTGGTGTTTATCTTGCCTACTATGACCAGATGAATAAAGAAATCAGATTCATGAAGGGATCTTCTACGACAAATACATATAATATCACCAATATTGATATTGATGACTGGAGTTTTGATGAAGGTTACGGAACAACAGGTGACAAGAAGGGACTTGCTCATGCACATATCGCCAATGTTGGAAAGAAACTTCAAAATGGTGACCGGGTTGATATTTATAATGCACGCGGAAAGAAAATTATATCCAATATGGAAGTATTTAATGCAGGTGGAGAAAATGAAACCTGGTTTACTGTAAAGGGAAATAATTTTGCTGAAGTTACAGTCGGTGATAAAAAAGCCTCAAGAGGTGTTCCGCCGGAGGCTAACGGAGGTTTTGTAGTTAATCTTTCTAGAACATCTGACTTAACTACAATTTTTGCTGATCATGATATTCAGGAATATCCTTTGTATTATAAGAGTGATCATGTTCAGATAATTTCTGCCAATGATGCTGCAAAGGGAAAGTCTGGAACAAAGGCTGGACAATATGTTTCAATAGCTGCAATTCCAGGAGCAACTCCTGCTAATGATGTTGTAGTAATGGTATGGTATGATGAATCAAATAACTGCCTTTGGTACACATATAATGATAACCTTACTGATGATATTAGAGGTGATACTGCTGGAACCGGTTGGTCAACTCCTGTCAGAGTATTTGCTTCGTCAAAATCTTACGGAAAGGCAGGCCAGTTTGCTCAGATTGCAGTGGACAAGGACGGCGGAATTCATATTGCTGCCTATGATCCTCTCAATGCAGATCTTGTCTATGCATACAAGTCAAGTGCGGCAGGCGGAACTTTCAAGACTTACGTAGTTGATTCAAGCGGTACTGTAGGTGACAATATTACGATCGATGTTGCAATGGATAACGGACGGATTTCTCCACAGATCGGATATTATTCTGCCGGCGGTACACTGCCAAAGATTGCAAAGCTTGCAGTTCCTGGCGTTGTAGGAAGCGGTGTCGTAAATGATGTCTACACAGGTACATGGGAATGTTCTTATGTTCCAAGCGGAAGCACGATCAACACCCAGTCCAACCAGTATAACAAGGTAAACATTGGACTCTGGAAGACTTCCGGTGGTGAAATTGACAAGTCAAAAACTGGATCGTCTACAGGCTATAATAGCATTAATGGATATAGTAAAACTGTATCATACGGTGACGTCTGGGGTAATGGTACAAAGAATGCGGTGCTTGGCTATGCGGTCATGGACAGCAATTCCAACGACTACATCGAAACAGCACAGATGCTGACTTCGGAATAGAGGCAATAGGAACGGACCCTTCGACAGGCTCAGGGGTCCTAAGTTTTGCGCGAAGAGAGTCTATGATTATGCAGGATTGCTGAGCATGGTCGAAGTATCCTGCGGTTGCTTTATGAGTG
>SAMEA3663241__coassemble_314_pt1 | contig 12732 bp, 10 predicted proteins | sample SAMEA3663241__metabat2_high_PE_014 | metagenome-assembled genome bin SAMEA3663241 (sample SAMEA3663241) | pig gut metagenome | biome: pig gut; feature: pig-associated habitat; material: faeces | place: China | collected 2013
CCCCGGGCGAAAGCGTTTGAACTAATAGAAACCGGCAACTTTTGTAACTTTCGCCACAAGAAAAACTTGCGTTTTTCTTGAACATGGGGACAGACCCCGGGCGAAAGCGTTTGAACTAATAGAAACCGGCAACTTTTGTAACTTTCGCCACAAGAAAAACTTGCGTTTTTCTTGAACATGGGGACAGACCCCGGGCGAAAGCGTTTGAACTAATAGAAACCGGCAACTTTTGTAACTTTCGCCGCAAGAAAAACTTGCGTTTTTCTTGAACATGGGGACAGACCCCTTAAACAATCTGTTATACACACGATTCCGAATATTCAAACAGTTGATTTTTTCGATTTATATAAATATTTTTGTTTTATGCTTAGGCTTGGCAACCGGTTGCTTGACATATTAAATCTTCTCGCTTATTCTAAAACAAAGGACTTGTAGTAGTTGCACCAAGAATTCCAGCGGTAAAATTGAGGCGGTCTTGGGGGAAGAACCCGATTCTGCCGGTCGCTGGAAATTTCTTTTTGCAAGCAATTTTATTTTTAAGGGGCAAAATATGGCCAAAGAAGTTAAAGGAACTTTTGTTGAACTTGACGGTGAAAAATTCTACTGCATCAAGAATTACGACTGCATGGAAGATTTTTTCATGACAATCACCAGCTCTTCCGACATATGGAATTTCTGCTGGTCCCACGGCGGAATCAGTGCTGGAAGAATCAACAGCAACCATGCAATTTTTCCATACTACACGGCAGATAAAATTTCTGACATGAAGAATGTAACCGGAAGCTGGACTGCAGTTGCCGTAAAAACTGCCGACGGTGTAAAAATCTGGCAGCCATTTGAATCCCTTCTTTCGGGACAGAACTACAAGACAAAAAACTGCACCTGTCTTGAACGCAACATCTACAAGAACCTTAACGGAACAAAAATCTGGTTCGAAGAAATCAACAAAGACCTTGGGCTTTCTTTCCGCTACGGATGGACAAGCAGCGCAAAGTTCGGTCTCGTAAAGATGTCACGCATAGAAAACCTCAGCGGCAAAGAAATGGAAATTTCAATTGTTGACGGATGCCGCAATATTCTTCCGGCATGTATCAACAGCAACGTACAGAATGAAAATTCAACACTCATTGACGCATACAAGGAAACTGACCTTGATGCAGAAAGCGGACTTTCCTTCTATATCATGTCTTCTGTTCTTACAGACAGAGCTGAACCAAGCGAAGGCCTCCTTGCAAACACAAGCTGGTTTACATGCAACGGAAAAATTCTTCTTCAGGAAAATACACCTGCCCTCTTCTATGAAGCAGACGGAGATACAGACAAGATTGAAAGCGTAAGCGCAACAAAGGGTGAACGAGGTGCTTCATATATTGCACAGAAGCTTTCCCTCAAGAACAACGCTGAATGGTTCCAGGTATTCGATACATTTCTTACAGCCTCAAAGGTCGCAGTTCTCAAGAATATGCTCAAAGACAAGGCTGCTGCAGTAAGCGCTCTTAAGGCTGACATGGACGCAACCGAAAACCTCATGACAACATACCTTTCAGAGGCAGACGGAATCCAGGATACGGCAGAAGAAATGACATGCGCACACCACAGGGCAAATGTCATGTTCAACATCATGCGCGGTGGATTCTTTGCCGACAACGGAAAGATCAACGCACCAGACCTCTTTGATTTCGTCAAGACACGCAACAAGGAAAAGGGTGAAGAACTTGAAAAGCTTCTCAGCGCATTCAAGGGAAAGACTTCACTTTCAAAGGATGAACTTGAAGAAGTTGTAAACAAGAGTTCCGATCCACAGCTCAAGCGCCTATTCATGGAATACATGCCTGTAATTTTCAGTCGCCGCCACGGTGACCCAAGCCGTCCATGGAACAAGTTCAACATCATGCTCAACGACAAGGAAGGAAATCCTATCCTAAACTACGAAGGAAACTGGCGTGACATCTTCCAGAACTGGGAAGCACTCACAATGTCATATCCTGCATACATCAAGAACATCTGCGCAAAATTCCTTAACGCAATGACCATCGACGGATTCAATCCATACAGAATCAACCGCCAGGGCATCGACTGGGAATGCCCGGAACCAGACAATCCATGGGCACAGTACGGTTACTGGGGCGATCACCAGGTCATCTACCTTCAGAAGCTTCTTGAACAGTGGAATGCAATCAACCGCGAAGAACTTCTCAGCAGCCTTAACGAAGAACTTTACTGCAGCGCAAACGTTCCATATAGAATCAAGAGCTACAAGGAAGTCCTTGCAGATCCAAGAAACTCACTTGCATTCGACAAGGAACTCAGCGACAAGCTCATAAAGGACAGCAAGGAATTCGGCACTGACCGCAAGATGTACACAGACAAGAAGGGACAGCCTCAGCTTGTCAACATCACGACAAAACTTTTTCAGATCATCATCCAGAAGGCAGCAAACCTCATTCCAGGCGGCGGAATCTGGATGAACACACAGCGTCCTGAATGGAACGATGCAAACAACGCACTTGCAGGCTACGGTCTTTCTGTAGTGACACTCGGTTACCTCAACCGCATGCTCAAGTTCATGATCGAAATCTATTCGGCAAGTCCGATTGAAAAGTACAGTCTGCCTCAGACGGTTGCAACTGCTTTCTCCAAGATCTGCGCTCTTTATCAGACTACAGACTTTGAAAAGACCATGGCCGATGACACTGCACGCAGAAGCTTTACTGATGCTGAAGAAGCTGTTTTTGAAAAAGAAAGAAACGATCTTTACAAGAACGGTTACGGCTCAAAGACAACAGAAATTTCACGTCAGGACATCATCACATGTCTTTCTGCAATCAGAAATGCTGTTGAACTTACACTCCGCGCAAACAAAAGGGAAGATGGTCTTTACCATACATACAACACGGTTGTAATCGGTGAAAAGACAATGACAGTCAAATACCTTCAGGAAATGCTGGAAGGTCAGGTATCAATCCTTTCAAGCGGAATGCTCAGCACAGAAGAGTCCCTTGAACTCCTTCAGAAGATGAAGACAAGCAAGCTTTATGAAGAACGCCAGAATTCTTACATGCTCTACCCTAACAAGACACTCAAGACATTCCTTGAGAAAAACAATGTAAGCGCAGAGGATGCAAAGGAACTTGAATCTGTAATCGCAAAGACAGGAAATGCATTCATCGAAAAGGATGAAAACAATGTCTACCACTTCAATGCTGAATTCAGAAATGCAAGTGTAATGCAGGATCACATCGCAGCCCTTCCTCTGGCACGCAAACTTTCCACAAAGGAAATCTCTGCACTTAACGAAATCTATGAAAAGACTTTCGTTCACCAGAACTTTACAGGACGCTCGGGAACTTTCTATGCTTATGAAGGTCTTGGTTCAATCTACTGGCACATGGTATCAAAGCTTCTTCTTGCAGCACAGGAAATCGCCCTTGACGCATACAGGAAGGGAAATCCTTGCGCAGACAAGCTTAAGGACGAATACTACAACATCCAGGCAGGACTCAGTTTCAAGAAGACACCTGAACTTTACGGTGCATTCCCATCAGATCCTTACAGCCACACACCATACCACAAGGGTGCAAAACAGCCAGGTATGACAGGCCAGGTAAAAGAAGAAATTCTTACACGCTTTGGTGAACTCGGTGCATGCATCAGCGAAGGCAAGGCTATGTTCAACCCTATAATCCTTAAGGAAGAAGAATACAAGGACGGAAAGCTCAGCTTCACTTGGTGCGGAACTAAGGTCAACTACACAAAGAACGGAACAAAGAAAATCACAGTTGAATTTGCAGACGGAAAAACTGCCGAATACGAAGGCAATGCACTTCCATGCGACACAACAAAGATCCTCTTTGCCCGCAACGGTGGAATCAAGGCAATCAATGTAAGCCTCTAAAAAAGGTATGGTAATTACAAAAACAGGATGACTGAGAGTTATCGAAGTCATCCTGTTTTTTTTATTTGACAATCAATTCAAAATCAACTTTGTCATTTCAATTATCCTTGTACGGTATCATTATTTTTACTTCAGTGCCTTCACCTGGAGCCGTATTTATTTCAAGTGTTCCGTTTAAGAATTTAGTTCGTTCCTTCATTCCCTTTAATCCAAAATGAGAATCAAGAAAGGAGGCTGATTCAAAATTAAATCCAATACCATCATCCGTAATAATTATACGCAACCGAAGCTTCGATTATTTTCTGGTTAAAGATATTTGTTGATTGTTCATTTTCCTTTGATTTTTTAAGACGTACGGCAAAAACTCCTGTTGAAACTGCAAATAAAACCAGAATAAAGAAAAGAACAAGAAACAGAAACAATACTGTATTTGTATTGTTGTCCATGATATTTGCTTTTAGATTGACGTAATTTATAATTGCAACATTTGTCTCAATGCGGCAAAGAAGTATATCACGGCGAGAACCTGTCTTTACAAGTTCATTCAGCTTTTCCAGCAGGATTGCAATAATATTCATCAGAAAGCCAATCAAAAGGCCTGCAAGAAAACATATTGCTTTAATGGAAATGAACATCAACATTTGTTATAAAAAGCTCATGCCAAATGGACTTATTATTTTGACATGAGCCACCTCTCTCCGACTAGATTATTTCTATTTCAGCTGACAGTTAACACCAAGGACAAAACGTGGAAGCATAGCCAGAATAGCTGAAATACTGCCATCCTGTGAATACATATGCCAGTCAGTACCTATTGTCCAGCCAGCCTTCATAGGGTCCCAATCCCAGCTGTTTCCGTGATAAACGCCACGAAGCACAAAAGAAGTTGAACCAGCTAAATACGCATACCCGAAACCAATACCAAGATTCCATTTATTGATCTTAAAATCAATGATCCGCAACACACCACAAAAGAAAATACAATTGCAGAAATAATTTTTTTCATAATAAGAACTCATTTGTTTTTTTTCAGATACAACTGAAATCAACTGAGTGAAATATACAAATAAAACAAAGGTTTGTATTGTGAGTTTTGCAGTAATTTTTTGTGAGTCACTCATAAAAAGACAACTGTTCCCAGCTACAGAACAGTTCATCTCATTCATATAAATTATTTAGAAATAGAGTTCAGCCTCAAAGGAACAGCCTTCAGATGTTTTGCCGATAATCTTTATTTTATTACCGTCATCCTCAATAGCTCCAAAAATATCAAGGTGACTACCAAGCATAGCTTCCTTTGAAAAATTAACCTTAAAATCAACAGGAACTTTGTTTCTGTATTCTTCAGGAAGAGCATCCTCGATGAAGGCGGCATACCTTGAATTTGTTGTATGCCCGTTTGAATCCAGATCAGAAAACTTAATTGTTCTCGAGTCCCATAATTCCATATTCTCAGACGGAACAATTTTTGCCGGAGGGAGACAGTCCATCTCAGTCATCATATCAGGGGTCGGTCTAAGGGTAAATTTCGCGGTAGGCATCAAACGACGTGCCTTAAGATCTACAACAAGCCAGTATGATTTTCCGCTTATTAAAGGATTTCCATCCTCATCAAGAATTTTATAGCAGCGGGTCAACTGCAGAGGTTCCGGCTTTTCTTCCCATGTAATAAAATGAATTTTCTGATTTTCCACCGGTATCTTATGGAACCTGAATGAAAGACGTGAAACAAGAATTCCATATCCTTTTTCTTTTAAAAATTCACGTGACATCCCCTGCTGATTGTAATCCTCGACTGCAATATCCGATGTCATTCTCAAAAGCTCATGAAGACTGAAATATCCGTATAAATTTGCCTGACTGAAATAAACCTGCTCATCAGAATAAAAAATCTTATTTTCCCCATGATATTGCTTGAATTCCATAAAAACCTCTCATCTCAAAATTTGAATTACCTACAAAAAAAACCACGGTTATGATATATTTTTATCATGGATAATTTCAAGACGGAATATCATAGAACCCTTTGCAAAGACAGACCGGATTTTCTTGAAAAATACATTTCTCTTCCAATCATGCAGCGTCTTGATGGCATAGGTCTTTTATGCGGAACAGACTGGACTCCCTTGTTTCACAATCATTTCAAATATTCACGCCTTGACCATTCGATAGGTACTGCATTGATTACATGGAATTTCACTCACGACAGGAAACAGACTATTGCTTCTCTTCTCCACGACGTCTCAACTCCTGCATTCAGTCATGTAAGTGATTTTAAGAATGGAGATGCACTTACACAGAGTTCAACAGAAGACATAAATGCAAAAATGATTGATGAAAATAAAGAACTGCAGTCTTTACTCTCCTCTGACGGAATAAACACAGCAGAAGTCAATGATTATCATATCTATCCTATTTGCGACAATGAAATGCCAGGATTAAGTGCAGACCGCCTTGAGTATATGTATCCCAGCGGAGCTGCATTGGATCGTGTATGGTCCATTGAAGATACAGTAGAAAACTACAGGCACATAAAGGTTCTTGAAAACGAAAAGAAATTACCGGAACTCGGATTTGACAGCATTGAACATTGCCTGCAGTACACGAAAAAATTCATCGACATAAGCCTCATCCTCCAGCACAACGAAGACAAAATTGCCATGCAGCTGATGGCTGATGTTCTTTCAGCGGCAGAAAAAGAAGGAATCGCTGTCGAAAAAGATTTCTACACATTCTCAGAGGCGGAACTGATCTGGCGCTTTGAGAAATACGCAGAACAGAATAGAGAAACGGAATTCGCAAAACTGTTCCGTACATTCCGTGGAATGAAAAAAATAATCAGAAGCGACATACCTCTCGACGGAACCTACAGCCTGAGTCTGAAGGTAAAACAGCGTTATGTAGATCCTCTTGTCCAGACAGAAAAAACAGGCGGCAACGCAAGAAGAATTTCATCCATCTGTCCAGAGGCAAAGAAATATATAGAAGATTTTCTATCCTACAATGATTCAAAGTTCGGATGCGTGGAGTTTCTGTAAATGGCTTTATGGAAACCTAAAAAAATAATTTTCATAGGCTCTCAAAATCCGCTGCTAAAAGTTCTTGCAAAGGAAAATGAAACGGAAGTAATCTCATCGATAAGCTTTCTCGAAAGCCTTTCCATGAGATTTCTCCCTGATCTTATCGTAGCTGAAATGCTTTCCCGTGATGACATAATGCAGATCCGCAAAACCGAAAGATTTGCATTCATACCAATACTGATAACAACTGAAAAATTTACAGAAGAAGAAATAAAAGCCGTCATTCCATTTCCAAACATCCTCATGTGCAATTCCATCATCAGTATACATGATGATTTCATAAAGCACCTCAAGGAGATAATGGCTAAATCAAAATCCATGCTGCCTGCAAAAACCGGAGCGATAGTAAAAAAAGCAGTCTGCTATATCGACATAAACATGGGGAAAAAATTTTCAAGAAAAGAAATTTCCCAGAAAACAGGCACTGATGAAGATTATCTGACAAAGGTGTTCCGTCTTGAAATGGGACTTGGACTCTGGGACTACATCAACATCCTGCGTCTTGAGGAAGCCCGCAACCTGCTTGTCTATACCGGACTTTCCATAAAAGAAATCGCTGAACGCTGTGGTTTCACAAGTGATGCATACTTCTGCAACTGTTTCAGAAAGCACTACAAAATCTCTCCAGGTGATGCAAGAAACAACAAGATATGAATTTTACATTCATTTTCCATCGTGTCCTTTATAAATTCTTTCATTTATTCTAGAATGTAGGTCATGAAAAACACACTAAGAAATGAAATGGCAGTATGCGGATTCGCCGCAGTAAAGACTCTTGAAAAAATCAATGCACATAAAATCCAGCGTCTCTATTTCACAGAAGAAAGAGCTCCGTTGTTTGGCGGTCTCTGTAAGAAAATGGCAGCCGCTAAAAAACCCTACAACAAGGTCCAGGATCCTGCTGAACTGGAAAAACTTTGTGGCAGTGTCCACCACCAGGGTGTAGTCGCCATGATCGAGACACCTGAAATCCTTCCGCTCAACACAGCAATCACTGCGATGTGGGTAGAAGAAAAACAGGATTCCATCATACTTGACCGTGTCGGAAACGCAAACAATCTTGGTGCTATCGTCAGAAGCGCAGCTTTCTTTGGAATAAAGAACATCGTGATTCCGCTGGACGAAGCCCAGTCTTCAATCACTACAAGCAGCTACCGTGTTGCTGAAGGCGGAATGGAATTCGTCCATATTTATTCTGTCAAATCCATTGAATTTCTTCTTAAGGACATGGCCGGAAAGATGATGAGGTTTGGAACCTCTCTTGACGCAACCAAAAAAGTTTCCGAGATGAGAGATGCATGCAAAGGCAAAGGTGCGCTTATTGTTCTTGGAAATGAAGAAAAGGGAATCAGCAAGGAAGTAAAACGCAACTGTGATGAACTTATAATCATTCCGTTTGCGGGAATGGGATCTGACGCTGAAGGGCCAAAGGTAGACAGCCTGAATGTTGCCCAGGCAGCATCGGTAATAATGTACGAATTGAAAAAATAATTTCTGGAAGGCATCATGAAAAAAAATTTCCTTACCTTTTTCTTTGCGCTCATAACGTCCAGCATTTTTGCATTGCCGGAAAATGAAAGATGCATTACTTTCACAGAAAATTCTCCATTCAAGGTAACGGCAAAGGGAGACGGAATTCTTGTTGGAGCATGTGTCGCAACTACAGCTACAGCACTTGCACTTCCATATATACTCGATCTTCCTGACTACGATGAAAGAACCTATGACATGAATTCCATAAATGACCTGGACAGAAAATTTGCAAGAAAATACAACAGAACAATCCATAACGCAGGTACTGTCACAGTGGCAGGATGCTATCTGATCACGCCGGCATTGTATCTTGCAGAATATTCTCTTGGAAACTTTGATTTCCATGAAGGATTAATGGTAGCCGTAATGTTTGCAGAAACTGTGGGAATCGGGAATTCGGTAAAGAACTTTCTCAAAGTTGCTTTCCAGAGGAAACGTCCATACATGTACTTCGATGGTTTTCCGGAAGACAAATTATCAAACCACGATTTTGAGTTTTCTTTTCCAAGCGGCCATACACTTGACGCCTTTGCCACAGCTTCTTTTGCAAGCTACACATTCTGCAGATATTTTCCGGAATCAAACTATAGAATACCTGTAATCGCTGGTTCCTATGCCCTTGCAGCAACGACAGCATTTCTACGAGTCGCAAGTGGGAATCACTTTGTAACCGATGTTCTTTCAGGAGCCGCCATAGGAACTGTCATCGGGCTTTCTGTACCATGGCTCCATACATTTGCGGCAAAAGCAAGCACTGACAAAGTACAGCTTTCCTTGTCCCCTGTATCGGCAGCCTTGACCATAAGGCTTTAGACTGCAGAACGCAATCGACAGGTTCAGTTTCTTCAATTTGATTTTTATGCAAATTCAATCTATACTGAACCTATGTTCGCAAAGAAAGAAAAAACTGAAAACAAAGGAAAGAAAAACAGCAAAAAGAAATCAGGAATCGGGTTTGCACTCTGGGTAGCGGCTGCCCTTTTCATCCTCATTCTTTTTATAATCAATCAGAATAAAATCGCAAACAATCTGAAATCTACAGGATTCTTCAACAAGACAGGATTGAAAACTCCAGAATTCGTAGAAAAGGCGGAATCACAGGAATCCCAGGCAGAAACAAAAAATGAAGTAGAGCCTATCGGTCCTATTGAAATCGACCTGAACTCTACCGTTTCAAAACCTTCAAAAAAAGCATCTCCAGTTACTGCACAGAATGAGACAGCAAAGAAAAAGCAGGAAACTGTGGTAGAAGAAAAGAAACCAGGCGAACAGCCGAAAGAAATTTCAAAGACAGAAGAACCCAAACCTGTTGAAAAAAAAGAGAAAAAGGAAACCATAGTAAAAAAGGAAGTCTCCGTCTCCACAGCTGAAACAAAACAGACCATGAAAATCAAGCTCTTCTTCATGACAATCAACAGCAACGGAACTGTAGCCAGAAAAGAAGTTGTCCGCGAAATGAAGAAATCCGACAGTCCTTTGGTTGATTCCATCAGAGCAATCATTTCTGGACCTTCAGCATCAGAAGAGAAAACCGGGTGCAGGACCTTGATTTCAAACGGAACAAGACTAATAGGTGCATCCGTTAAAAACGGAACGGCGTCACTTAATTTCAGCGGTGAATTCGAATTCAACCAGTATGGAATTGAAGGACTGCGTGGACAGTTACAGCAGATAGTCTACACAGCAACAGCCTTCCCTACGGTTGAAAGCGTTCAGTTCCTTGTAGATGGAGAAAAGAAAGAATACCTTGGACAGGAAGGTGTCTGGATAGGTACTCCACTAGGAAGGAATTCATTCTAAACGAAGGGTATGTCCAAAATGTTATAGGATGGTTGAGTCTGTCAAAACCAGCGTATGAAGTGTCAGCGATCATTTAGACAAACTCAATGGCCCCAGCATTACTGGGACAACACCTTTCTTTTATTCCACCTTGTAGCTCTTCAGAATTGAATCGAAATACGCATGGTTCTTTTGATAGACACCATCAAAAACAGTGAATGTAACCAGTGCAAAATTTCCATCCTGCTTTTTCGTTATGATCTTGAAATCCCTCGTAAGATCATTGCTGTCAGACTGAAGGAATGTATTCATCACGACAATGGAATTCTCATTTCTTGTAATCCTTCTTTGTGACCAAAGGGAATATGACTGTGTGGTTCCAAGGGAAAATCTTCTAAGCAAAATATCAAATGCCATCGGAGAATTCTTCATTTCATCAGGCATTGACATTTCGTTCATTGAAATCAAGGCAAAATCTCCCAGAAGCCACAGATTTTCCATGGACTGCTTCCACTGACTGTCCAGAGTCAGGTGCTGGGTTCCGCCAATGATCTCTATCTCCTCTGCTTTCTTATTCCTTTTGAAAGTACGTTTCTTATCTTTTGGAAGAATGGAAGTTCCTTTGAAATCAGTGAAACTTGAATCACCGGAATTTGCAAGAAGACCGGCAGTTTCAATCTTGAAGACAGGCTTTTTGTCGACTCCGCAGATCTCTTCGATATTGAAAACCGGAACCAGCGGATTGTAGGCGATGTAGACAGTTCCGCCGAACTGAAGGAAATCATCTTTCACAACATTAAGTTCACCGGACCCAAGTTCAACATTCTTTCTGCGTGAAGTGAATTCATAAAGAAGGTCATGAAGATAGTTTACAAGATCAGAATTTCCTTCGACAGTTCCGGTAATTTTTTCACCCGTAAGCTCAAGATGATCGGAGTCTGGATCAACACTCACATAGATGACGATATCTTTTTCAAGGGATTTTGCCTTTGCATTGGCCGGGGAATAAAGACGGGCCGCATAAGTGCTGTCGTTGTAGTAAAGGAACCCGACAAGTGTTTCCGTCTTGAAACTTGAATCTCTATAGAAAACATACTCACCGGAAACATCAGGAATGTACTGCTTTATTCCAGGGAGGGACCAGAGGGATTGCAAAGAAGCAACCATCAACATTGTCACCAATATTTTTTTATAGTTTTTCAAATTCCTCATTTGCATTCCCCTTCTGGTAATTCATAATTATGAATTATTAATTGTTTAGCTTATCAAGTTCTGCCTTGACGATTTCAGCAATCTTTGCACCTGCTTCTTCAAGCGGAATCATTGTCGGCTCAGCTGCATTGCGCATCTTGACTTCAACATTTGGAAGATTCTTGTCACCAATTGTAACGCGGACAGGATATCCGATAAGGTCGGCATCTGCAAACTTGACACCAGGACGTTCGTCACGGTCATCAAGGACAACTTCAACACCGGCTGCCTTAAGGTCTGCATAAAGCTTGTCTGCTGCATCCTTCATTGCATCCTTGTACTTGATAGGTACGATGGCAACTGTGTATGGAGCAACCGACATCGGCCACATGATTCCGTTGTCGTCGTGGAAGCATTCGATGATTGAAGCAAGAACGCGGTCGACACCGATTCCATAGCATCCCATTGTTGGAACAGCTGCCTTTCCGTTCTTGTCAAGGTATGTAACACCCATGCTTTCAGTGTATTTCTTTCCAAGCTTGAAGATGTGTCCAAGTTCATTACCTTTTGATGTATGGAATTTTCCGCCGCAGTGAGGACATGTATCCCCTTCCTTTACAGTGCGGACATCTGCGTTGATGTATGCCGTGTAGTCGCGTCCTGGTTCTACATGCTTGATATGGAATCCTTCCTTTCCTGAACCTGCATAGGCATCGTGCATGTTGTTAACGCTAAGATCCTGAATGATCGGGCACTTAACGCTTACTGGACCAACGAATCCGTGTGGAGCACCAGCGATCATCATGATTTCTTCGTCGTCTGCAAGAACAACTTCAGAAGCCTTGAGAAGGCCTGCAAGCTTTGCTTCGTTTACTTCAAGGTCGCCACGGATAAGAACACATGCGTATGAAACAGGATAGAATGTGAACTTGTCTTCCTTTACTACCTTAAGATTTTCGCAATGCGGAGCTTTTGAAAGGTCAAGGGAAGAATTGATTACGCGGTAAACAAGAGCCTTGATGAAGTTCTTTGAAGATGTGCCGAAGAATTTTTCCATATCTTCGATCGAGAAAACATTTGGTGTCGCAACTTCTTCAATTGCAGCATCAGTCTTTGTCATTGCAGGAGTATCTTCCTTACATGCAGCCTTTTCAACGTTGGCAGCATAACCGCAGTCACAAAGAATGAGTGTATCGTCACCGATAGGGCTTTCCACCATGAATTCTTCTGAACCTGAACCACCCATGGCACCAG
>SAMEA3663241__coassemble_325_pt1 | contig 12399 bp, 10 predicted proteins | sample SAMEA3663241__metabat2_high_PE_014 | metagenome-assembled genome bin SAMEA3663241 (sample SAMEA3663241) | pig gut metagenome | biome: pig gut; feature: pig-associated habitat; material: faeces | place: China | collected 2013
ATGCTGAAATCTTATCCGTAACCGACTGCAGCTGAACCTGAACGAATCTTGTGGATGCAGCAACCGTGATGGTATTCCCGTTCAAAGTCCAGCCGTTTGTTTCAGAAAGGCTGTTTGCAATCATCGCGTCTTCAATGGAAAAATCAGAAATAATCGCGTTCCTGACTTTTGCAAGATCTCCTGAATCCACGTTTTTCATCGCAGGATTTTTTTCCTGCTGAACCGCTGGAAACTCTGGAGAAGAATCTGGCTGACCTGCTGCAAAAGCCACCGCTGATTTTTTTACCGGCGGTTCAGCTCCGCCATCAAGAAAAGGGTCTGTCTTTCCGTCCGCAGAAGACTCCGAAAACTCATCAGATTCTTCAGTCAACGCGCTGAAAGTTGGAAGACCGTTTGGTCTGGAATTTCTTTCAGGGACTGAACTTGCTTCATTTTTTTTCACCGGGGAAGCAACTTCCGCTGCAGGAGTTCCGCCTGTAGAATTTTTCTGTGCTGAAAGTTTTCTTGGACCGGCGGCATTAAGCAAAACCGGTTTTACGGCATCTACCGCTTTCTTGACTTCCTGGGCAGACACATAATCCTTCAACCAGCAAAGTCGTGAAAGGGCAAGCTCAAATTCATAGCGTGGATTGAGGCTGTACCTGATGTCACGGTAAAGCTGCATGAAGATGCTCAAGGCACGCTCAACCTGAATTGAAGTCCATGCGTTTACAACATCCTTTGAAAAACGTTCCGCACTCTGACCGAGCAAGGCTTCCTTCTTTATTCCATTTTTAATGAAAAGAATCGAGCGAAGGTAATCGGTACAGTTTGAGATGAGCTGCTCTATGCTTACACCGTTCTGAAGATATTCATCAAAGCGCAGAAGGACGTTTGTACTGTCACCTGAAACGCAAAGATCAAAAAGTTCATTGAGACGATCGATGCCGACAAGACCAAGCTTGTCACGGATTTTCTCGTATGTAATCTCATCACCGCTGAATGCCGCAACCTGGTCAAAAAGAGTATAGCTGTCACGCATGGAACCACCGGCTTCACGGGCAATCCAGTAGAGGGCCTCATCCTGGGCTTTGATTCCAAGTTCCGATGCAGCCTGGGCAAGCTGTTCCTTTACTTTCTCAACGGGAACAAGACGATAGTTGAACTGCTGGCATCTTGACTTGATGGTGGCAGGCACTTTCTGAAGTTCCGTAGTGGCAAAGATGAAGACAACATGTGGAGGCGGTTCCTCAATGGTTTTGAGAAGAGCATTGAAGGCGTTGTTTGAAAGCATGTGGACTTCATCGATGATGTAGATCTTATAGCGGCATGACTGTGGAGGAAAAAGAACTTCGTCCTTGATCTGGCGGACACCTTCAACGGAATTGTTTGAGGCTCCATCTATTTCAATTACATCAAGGCTCGAACCTGCCGTAATTTCCTTGCAGGCATCACATTCCCCGCACGGATCTGCTGTCGGTCCCTTGCGGCAGTTGAGCGCCTTTGCAAGAATTCGGGCTGTGGAAGTCTTTCCGCATCCGCGTGGACCTGAAAAAAGATATGCGTTGGCAATCTTACCTGACTGAATTGAGTTCTTCAATGTTTCCGCAACAAATTCCTGTCCTACAAGACCTGTAAAAGTCTGGGGACGTCTTCTTGTCGCTGTTACTTCGTATGCCATAGGTGTATAGAATACATCAAAAAAGGGCTTTTCTCAATGACTCCTTGTACTATTGTTTTTTTTCTCTATAATAGGAGCATGACCGAAACAACTTCTTACATTCCAATGGACATGCCAAAAACCGGAGACACTGTTCTTGTCGGCCTTTCCGGAGGTGTCGATTCAACACTGACTGCCATTCTGCTCAAGGAAAGAGGATGCTGCGTGATCGGTGTCACCATGAGCCTGTGGGACGGAACCGTCATTGATAAAAACAAGGACAGCAACAAAATCAAAATGAAGGAAGCCTGTTTTGGTCCCGGAGAAAAAAACAACATAGAGCAATGCGAAAAATTCTGCGCTGATTACGGAATTGAATATCATGTCGTTGACGTAAAGGAAAAATACAGGGAAAAAGTCCTTGAGTATTTCAAGACGGAATACAGAAACGGCCGTACACCCAACCCATGCGTCATGTGCAACAGCTTCATCAAATTCGGTGCCATGCTTGAGGCCGTACAGTCCCTGGGAATCCATTACGACTATTTCTGCACCGGACACTACGCAAAGATCGTCCGCCCGGTTCAAGGACTCTACGGAACTGATGAAAAACCCTGCATGGTAAGCGGTGCAACAGACGTGACAAAGGACCAGACCTATTTCATCTACAGAGTGCCTTCATCGGTTCTTGAAAAAGTCCGGTTTCCTCTTGCGGATCTGAAAAAATCGGAAGTCTATGAGATCGCAAGAAAAGCTGACCTTGAAGCCGCCAAAAGAGAAGAAAGCCAGGACTTTGTCGGTGAGGAATACCGCGATGCACTTTTCTCAGACAAGCCAAGTATTGAAGGTGACATCATCGATCTTGACGGACATGTCCTAGGGCACCACAAGGGAATCGAATACTACACCATCGGACAGCGACGTGGACTTGGATTCGCATCTTCAAGTCCTCTTTACGTTCATTCCATTGATCCGGTAAAAAACCTTATCGTCCTTGCAAAAAACGAGGAGCTTAATTCCAAGGGTCTCATTGCAGACGATTTTGTTTGGCCTGCAGGAATCGAACCAAAGGATGAAATTGAAACAATGGTAAAGATCCGACTTGCTTCGCGCCCGGTTCCTTGCAAGGTAACAAAATACATTCCGGAAGCCGATGACAAAACAGAATACAAGGGACAGCCCTGGAAAATCATGTTTGCTGAAGAACAGCGTGCAGTTGCTCCAGGTCAGTCTGCGGTTCTTTACAAGGACAGCGTAATCATTGGCGGCGGACTCATTGCAAGAGTAATCAAATGACACTTCAGAAACTCTACAGCTATGCCCGTCAGTGCATACAGCAGTTTGATTTGATTGACGAAGGAGACAAAATCCTTGTTGGAATTTCAGGCGGCAAGGATTCCCTCACACTCCTCTACGCCCTTGCAGGCCTAAGAAAATTCTTTCCGAAAAAATTTGAAATCATTGCGGCAACGGCAGACCTGGGTTTCGGGAAGTTCGACCTTTCAGGAATTCAGGAACTTTGCAGGGATCTTGAAGTTGAATATCATCTGCTCAAAACAGACATAGCCACAATTCTGAAGGAGAAAGTCAAAAAAGGAACCTATTGCGCCATGTGTGCAAAACTACGCAAGGGGGCCATCAACAATTTTGCAAAGGAACATGGATGCAACAAGGTTGCCTATGCCCATCATCAGGATGACATTGTCGAGACCATGATGCTTTCATTGATTTATGAAGGACAGTTCTATACCTTTGGACCAAAGACCTATTACAAGGAAGCAGACATTACGGTCATCAGGCCTTTGATCAATATTCCTGAAAGCGACATGAAGGGCTTCAGAAACAAATATTCATTGCCTTGTGTCAAAAATCCATGTCCTCACGACGGAACCACTCGCCGCCAATATGTTAAGGATCTCGTGGCAAAAATTAACAAAGATAATCCTGGTGTAAAGAAAAAAATGTACAATGCCATCCTCAAAGGCAAAATCTACGAGTGGGAATAACTCAAGCCACAAAATTTCCAACAATTAGTTTGAAATATCCTTAAAAAAATATTTCTTCAAAAATAAAAATCTTTATTAGAAAAAATCCAATTTTTCCCTTATAATACACTTATGTTATAAGGGAGGAGATTAACCTTGAAATCGGAAAAGAAAATTTCATTAAACGTTCAAATAGTTCTCATAAGCATCCTTTCAGTTTTATCAGCTGTATTAATTCTCGGAATTGTTTCTGTAGTCAAAATGAATTCCACATACCGCAGCGACCTAAAGACTACCTCAGCAGCTCACGTTGAAAAAATGTCGGAACAGGTAAACAATATTTTTACACCTATGGCACTGCTATGTAATAATTCTGCAGCACTGGCTGAAGCCAAATACAATGGTGATGACATGCTAAAGAACTTCACCATATTCTTGAAAAATTCAGAAAACATTTTCGACATCTATTATGCTTCTGACATTTCCATCAGAGACACTGCCAATGGTGGACTCTTTGTAAGTGCCGACGGTTGGAATCCTGATCCAGATTGGAACCCAGTAACAAGAGACTGGTACATCAGCGCAAAAAACAATCGTGGTAAATGCATTTTTACAGATCCATACATTGATGCCCAGACAGGAAACATCTGCTTTACACTTTCAAAAGCAATCGTCGTAAACAACAAATTCATGGGAGTTCTTGCCATCGACAGTTTCGTTGACGGACTTAATGATAAACTCCAGAATCAGAAACTTACAGAAAACAGTGTTGTATATCTTATAGATGCAAAGGGGAAATACATCACCAATGAAGACGGTACAAAAGTCATGGAAGCAAATTTCTTTGACGACTCTGACTTCGACGAAGTTGCAAAGATGGACATCGCAAGCATTCTTAACGGGGAAACTCAGGTTTTCATTTCTTCAAAAAAATATTACGGCGTTACTTCTGTTGCCGGAACAAACTGGTTCATCGTATGTGAAGGAAACCTTAGCGAACTTTCAAACATCCTTCTGGGCTACATCAAGTTCATCGTAATCATCATGATTATCCTAATCGTTGGATTCGGAACAGTTGCACTTCTTATTTCTGGAAACATCTCAAAGGCATTTAAGACTTTATCTAAAGGATGTCAAAGTTTCTCTCGCGGAGATTTCACAGAAAGGTTCAAGAACTACAATTCAGAAGAAGCAAATCTTCTTTCTTCAGGCTTCAATGAACTTGCAGAGAACATGACAAAACTCGTTTCAGGAATCAAGGAATCAGCAACCAATGTTCAGAAAGTCTCTGAAAATGTTTGGAATACAACAGAACAGATTAATTCAACAGTAGAAAAAGTAAACCTTTCCGTTGACTCGATGAACAAGAGCATCGTTTCCGAAAACAATGCAATAGAAAACATTTCACAGGTAGTTTCCCTCATCGTTTCAGAAACAAACAGTCTCAACGAATCCATCCACAAGCAGGGCAACATTCTTTCAAAATCTGCAACAGCAGTTCAGGATATGGCACAGAATGTCATTACTACTGCAAACAAAACAAATGCTGCAACAGAATCCATCAGAAAACTTGTTGATGTCTCTCAGGAAAACAGAACTCAGCTCACAACTTCAACAAATGAAATTCAGCAAGTTAAGGAAGCTTCAAAACAGCTTCTTGCAATCAACGATGTAATTTCAGCAGTTGCCGCACAGACTAACCTTCTTGCCATGAATGCCGCCATCGAAGCAGCCCACGCAGGTGAAGCTGGCAAGGGATTTGCTGTTGTTGCAGGTGAAATCAGAAAACTTGCAGAAACCACTGCAAATCAGGCAAACAGTTCAAAGGAATCCATCAGTTCCATCAGCGCAAAGATTGATGAAATTACAGAATCTTCCGTAAACATCACAAACTCTTTCGGTGCCACAATCGAACAGATCATGAGTGTTTCAGACACAATTGAAGACCTTAAGAAAAAGGCAGAAGAACAGGGACAGCAGGCCCATGAAATCCTTACTTCCCTTAAGGATATTGATGATATTTCCCACAATGTTAAGACCAATGCAGAAAAAATCAGCAGCAGTACAGACCAGGCCTTTACACTTTGTTCCGGCATTAAAGAATCCAGTACCAGCGTAAAGGAATGCCTTGCAAGCTGCAATTCTGCCGTTGAAACTCTGGACTGCAACTCAAGGAAACTCAGTGAAATTTCAATTGAAGCAAAAAGTAATTCAAGAAACCTCATTGATTCCGTAAGCGTATTCAAGGTTAACAAGTAATAAATCTAAAGATAAAAAATAAGAGCCATGAAGTGTAAGATCACCTCAGGGCTCTTTTTCAAATCATTTAATTCCAAGATGCGCCTGACTGTTCAGGTAAATCATCTGTGCAGGGTGATACTCATCCTTGTTTCCCCTCAGTTCGAATTTTGAAACTACCGTCAAGTCAGAACCCATATGCGAAATAAAATGGAAGAAGGGAATATTGGCCAGGTGGAGTAATAAGGGCTGAAATCACACCGCCGTGGCATACAATGACAATGTTCTTTTATGTCTTTAAGCCATTCAGCCAATGCGGCAGCCTGAGTTTTCACAAGTTCAGTAATAGAATCATTTTCATAGTCAGGCAGTGCGTGTCTTATCAAATATAAATTCATATTTTCAATATAGCACAAAAATCAGGATAAAAGAGATCAGTCAGATTACCAGGCAGTGACTTATCCTTACTGTCCGCCAACAATAAGACCCACATTGCCATACAATGTGATTCTGAGAATTCCTACAAGCACAAGATGCAATGGATAGTACAGATAGAAGAACCACTTCATGCCCTTCCATTTACCGCGCTGTCCGTTGTAGTTTGCCATAAAAGGCCAGACAATAATAACTCCAAGCTGAACAAAAGCATACACTTTATCGATGCAGAAAAACCAGACGATGGAGTACATAAACACACAGCACATCATTGCTATAATCTGCCTTTTAAGATTTCCGTAAAATCTGTTGATGTAAGCAATGGCAAGAACAGCGATGCAGCTCCAGTCGGAAGGAAAGGTAATTGCACAGACAGCAAAGGTAATTATGACTTTCAGAAATGAAGGGAGTTTGCAGCGTTCATTATCATGGATGAACAAAAGCACGACAGCCCATGCAAGACTCCACATGACGCTTGTCTGATTAAAGAATCCTGTCTTAAAAGGAGCAAAAGGAATTCCAAAGGCAAAATTATAGGCAAAATGTGAAATGATTGCAAAAATAAAAAGACGAGAAGCATACTTCTTTACATCGTGTGTATGATGATATCCTTCAGCAACCATGAACCACATGATAGGTGCTGTCAGACGTCCGATCATATGGAGGAGGATTATCCACCACTCATAATGATAGTTCGGAATCTGAGGCCATAAAGCGCAGGTGACATGATCAATGGTCATTGCGATTATGGCAAAGAGTTTTAGCTGATTTCCATTAAAACCTGAAAAGTTTTTCTTGTTTTCAATTTCATTCATATCGATTCATTCCTTATTGAAAGAAAATTCGTGTATCTTGATATAGACATAGTAAAACAAAAAACTGATATCAGTAATAACTAAAAATGTAAGATGCAGATAATAGGAGGTAAGATGCATCTGGTTTTTCTTTGTGACGTCATCATGTGACCTGGAAAAAAGAGGCATGTTGTGTTGAAATATTTTATATAGGGATATATAAGGTTTTCGTGTTGCTTCAATCCGTAAGCATAATCATGTTTTTTTTACAACCATATATCTCTTCCCAGCGTGGAAGCAAAAAACATATTCAAATCTTTTTCTCTTTTGATTTTGACCTGTGCCATTATATCCATGGCAGGATCTATTGTTTTCCTCTCAGGAATTTCAAGAGGATACGATACGACGGCATTTTCTTACATGATCTGCACTTTCATAATGATGATTGCTGTGATTAAATACGATTTGCTTGAGGTTCTTGTGGCGGTCAATGATTATGCCACGGACAACATATACGCAGGTCTTATTGCTGTCAGTAATGACGGCCAGATAATCTACAGAAATGATCCAGCGGTGAAAATATGCCATTCCATTACTGAAGAATACCAGCATGCTGAAAAAATAGAGCGCATGGCTTTAACGGATGCCATGACAGAATTTGGAAACCGCCGCTCCTACGAAATCAAGATTACGGAACTCCAGGAGTATGGAATTCCTGATGAAACAGTTTACATTTCCTTTGGGGCAGTTTCAAAAAAAATATGCCGATATGACAATCCCTGAGCTTGCAAAAATTGCAGACATGCGAATGTATGAAGCAATATGAAATATCCTTTGTTCTTTGCTTCAATTGAAAGATCAAGATTTCTTCTTGTTGATAAAACTGTTTCAAATGTAAAACCTTCTGGATATTCAAAATAAGCTCTTTTTGTCTGGACATCATATTTTGGGTTTTTTGCAGATGAAAACAAGTGAAAAGGAAATAAAAAAGGATTCCCAGCTTTTACTGAGAATCCTGTAGTAGATGGGCCATACGTCGCCTTGCGCCGTTTGGCCTTAAGGAAGTGATATACGTAACATTTCTCACTTCGTTACGAAATGTTTGGGCCATCTTGGATTTGAACCAAGGACCAAGGGATTATGAGTCCCCTGCTCTAACCGCTGAGCTAATGGCCCGAAACGCGCTGCTTATGATAACATTTTTAAGGAATATTGGTCAAGGTTGATTCCATCATACTATATTTCATGCTTCGTATTTGGTTCAGCTACCATCAACAATCCTTCTTCTGCATTTAATTCATATTCAAAAGAATTTTTTACTTACATCACTAATATCAATAATATTATCCGTCCACATTTCACACTGACTGATTATAGTTTTCAAAGCATCTTCCTGACCTTCTGGCGGATATTTATATTTTTTCAAAAGCTTTTTTACAATCATACGCATCTTTGCACGAGCTGATTCTTTTTTCTGCCAGTCGATGGTTTTATTCTTGCGGAGCGTTTCGGTGAGTTCGTTTGTAAGCATTCCGTTCAAGTAACGGTTCAGTGTTTGCTGGATGAGTTCGCTGAAGGCTTCTGATTTTACGAGGTTTGTGCGTTTATAAACTTTTACTGCTCATCGATGAGTTTCTTAAGCATTTCTACAGCGAGATTCTTTTCTTTCATCTTTGAAATGTTTTCAAGGAAGGTTGGATCAAAGAGATTTACTTTTTCACCGATGTCAGAGCCATAAATGCCTTATATATCTTTTGATTTTATGATAGAATCGAAACATGATAGAAACAAATCCAATGGCTGAAATTTTTGGATTTCCACCTGAAAACATAGATAAACGTGCCTCATACTATAGGGAAAATAGGCTTTGTCCATTTTTTAACCGATTTCCAAACTGTACAAAAGATAAAGCAGATGATCCTCTTGGTGTATGCAGTATAAATCATCAAGGGAGCAAAATAATAACTTGTCCATCTAGATTTTGAGAAGATTGGATGATTTTACGAAATGCAGCAGCATTTGTTTGGCCGAAAGGTACAAAGTGGACATCATTGCCAGAAATTCGACTCACAGATGCAAACGGACAATCAGCAGGAAACATTGACTATGTACTTGTTAGTTATGACACAGATGGAAAAATTCTAGATTTTGCATCAATTGAAGTTCAAGGTGTTTATATAAGCGGAAATTTGCGTAATTCATTTAAGGAGTATATGACAAATCCATCTCCTGATTTTTCATGGAATGGTAAAAACTATCCTCATCCGGACTATCTTTCATCTTCGAGAAAGCGTTTAATTCCTCAAATGCTTTACAAAGGTGGAATCTTCAAGGCTTGGGGTAAAAAACAATGTGTTGTTATACAAAAATCATTTTTTGAAACATTGCCGTCTCTACCTCAAGTGAGCAAAGAACAAGCTGATATTGCATGGTTTCTATATGATTTAGATTATTGCAAAACCGACAATCAAAATCATCTTGTTTTAAAAGATATAATCTACACGGAATTCAAGGCCGCTCTAGATAAGGTTATTTATACTAATCCTGGTAAAATGTCAGATTTTGTTAATCAATTACAAGGAAAATTGGAGGAGCGGAAAGTTTGCCCACCAGAAACCCATTCCGTTTTTGAATTGTTATGAATAAAAATGAATTGCAGCCATCGCTTTTTCCAGAGTTTGATATAGTTAATAAAAAAAAGTCTATTGTAAATGTTGCAAGCGTTCCTCAAAGAAGCCCTTTTCGCTATCCCGGTGGGAAAACATGGCTTATACCGATTGCAAGAAAATGGTTTTCTTCAGCTTCTGATAATGCAGAACTTATAGAACCTTTTGCCGGTGGCGGAATCATAAGCCTGACGGCAGCAGCCGAAAACTATTTTAATCATGTAATAATGACAGAGCTTGATGAAGATGTCGCAGCTGTTTGGGAAACAATTTTTTCAGAAAAAGATTATGATTGGCTTTCAAACAAAATACTTAATTTTATCGTTACTCCTGAAAATATTAATGAGGTTGAATTACATGCAAATGAAGGAACAAAAGAGCGGGCTTTTTCGACTATAGTACGAAATAGAACAAATCATGGCGGTATACTTGCAAAAGGATCGGGTAAAATAAAAACAGGGGAAGGTGGAAAAGGACTTTCTTCTAGATGGTATCCAGAAACCCTTGTTCGCCGCATAACGGAAGCTAATAAATTACGTGATAAAATTCAATTTATCAATGAAGATGCCTTTAAGATTATGAGGCAACAACAAAATAATTCGAATGCTTATTTTTTTATTGATCCACCCTATACGATTGCAGGTCGACGGCTTTATAACCTATTTGATGTTGACCATAGACAAATTTTTGAAATTATATCGAAGTTACAAGGACATTTTTTATTAACATATGATGATACAACCGAAATTCGAAACTTTGCTGAAGAATTCAGCTTGTCATATAAAACAATTCCAATGCAAACGACACATTTAATAAAGAAAGAAGAACTTCTTATTTCTGATAATTTTGAATGGTTTGATGACAAGCAATGTCAATATGCATAGTACCTATGTTATATTGATATTTAGTTAATAAAAAAGCGTTAGGGATAGTAGCGGCGGCACAGCCGTTGCCTTTAGGCAATGGAGCGATAGCGGAACCGCGGATAGCTCGACCGCCGCTTGCGGCGGGAACGCCCATGGAATCAGCTTCACTCGCATCAGTCTGTTCACGGCTTGGAGATTTTAATTCAAAAAGACAGATTGGAAGTCCGTTCTGCAGATAGTCCATAAACAAAGCATTTTTCTTTTTAAGTTCAGCGTTTTCAAAATGTCGGAGCTTAAGAAGAGCCTCATCAATTGTAGCAGGAGCAGCCTTTGGGTTTATACGACGAATAGAATCTTCGAGAACTGAATCATACAACGGAGAATGCCAGTCGCGATCAATGTCTGGGCCATAAACATGCTCCCACCCCATATTCTGGAACAACTCAATCAGAGCATTTTCATAGGCTTCTTCGTTGTAATCCGACATTCTCTTTTTTTCCCCTGAAAGATTTATTAGTATAATTTTAGCACGGGATTTAGAAAAAGAGTATGGGTAAATCTCATTTCGCAAAAACAAAAGAAACTCGTTTTTGCGAAATAGAACTATCAGATATTACCTTAGACTTCTTTTTATTATTGACAATTCAAAACAAACCGATATATTATATATTACACTTAAGGTAATACATGGAAGTAAAGTTTCTTACTGATGAATTAAAACTTTTATATCAGAATGGATCCTCAAAAAAATATAAAACAATCCCTATGAAGGTTGCAAAGAAACTTGTTCGTGCTGTCGATGTATTATCAGCTGCTACAGTAATTCAAGATGTATGGAAATTTCCCTCATATAATTTCGAACATCTTGAAGGGAATAAGAAATATTCTATGCGCATGGATAGGACTTGGCGTTTGGAAATGGAAATTGAATGGACCAATAATGAATGCACAATCGGCATTATTTGCCTTTATGATTTAACAAAACATTATGGAGACTAAGAACATGTCCGAAACATTAAAGCCTTTTTATAATCCAGGACCTGGAGACATCATTAAAGATGCAATGGAAGAACTTGGCTGGCAGCAGGATGATCTTGCAGAAATCTTAGGATTATCATTAAAAAGCGTAAATCTCATTTTGAATAATAAGCAGGCCATTACACCAGAAACCGCAGAACTTTTGGGCAAGACATTTTCAACCTCTGCAGAAATGTGGTTGAATCTTGATGCGAAATATCAGCTTAGAAAGCTTGAAGAAAAACCTTCAGACAAGAAAGAACTTACATATGCAAAAGCAGAGTTTAGAAAACTGATGCCTGTATCTGAAATGAAGAAAAAAGGCTGGTTTGAAAATGATGTTTCAACTGTTTGTGGAATAAACGCTGAACGAAAACGTATTTTTGGGGACGAAAAAATTATTCCACAAACAGATTCAATGAAATTTTGTGCCCGCCAGACAAAATTTGACTATGATTATACTCTTACTTATTGCAATGTGTGGTATAAATTTGCAAAAATTTATGCAGAACAAATCAGCCTTCCTTCATACCATAAAGCAGGCTTAGAAAAAATTGCAGGAAATCTTTGCTCTTACACATTGCAGAAAGACGGAATAAATAAAATTATTTCTGATTTACATTCCTGTGGCGTTGGCTTTTTTGTTCTAAGTCATCTGCAAAAAACATATCTTGATGGGGCAGCTTTTACACTCGGAGAAAATCCATTCATTGTCTATACAGCCCGCTACGATAGAGTTGATAACTTTTGGTTTGTTAT
>SAMEA3663241__coassemble_334_pt1 | contig 12322 bp, 9 predicted proteins | sample SAMEA3663241__metabat2_high_PE_014 | metagenome-assembled genome bin SAMEA3663241 (sample SAMEA3663241) | pig gut metagenome | biome: pig gut; feature: pig-associated habitat; material: faeces | place: China | collected 2013
AAACTTTTTGCCGAGGGCAGTGACATTGAAGCTGATGTCATTACCATGAGTTCTTCAGGGGGCTGTAATCTACAATTCTGATCTCATTTCAAAAAACGGTCTTTCTGTTCCTGCTTCGATCAAGGATATCGGAAATAGTGAATACAACGGACTTGTGAGTGTTGTTGATCCTATGGGAAGTACAACTGCATGGCTTATGGTACAGGCATTGATCAGCGAATATGATGAAGGCGGAACAGCTGAAGTCCTCAAGAATATCTATAAAAATGCAGGTCCTCATCTTGAACTCAGTGGCTCAGGTCCGATCAAGAAGATCCGTAGCGGAGAAGTTGCGGTAGGTTTTGGTCTCAGACATCAGGCAGTCCGCGACAAGAAGAAAGGTCTTCCTGTAGATTTTGTTGATCCTGTTGAAGGAAACTTTGCACTTACAGAGAGTGTTGCTGTAATCAACAAGGGTAAGAAGACAAACCCACTGGCAATGGAAATTGCCAAATGCATCATTGAAAATTCCCGCAAAGACATCATCAAGGATTATCCGGTAGTCCTTTATGAAGGAGAATCTGTTGAAGAAGAAAACAGGGCAACAAACAGCAGAGTTTTTTCACAGCCTTTGACAACAGAACTTCTTAAAGCTCATCAGCAGCTTAGCGAAAGTGTAAAATAATAAAAAAGCTCCCGTGAGAACCGAGCCAAGCAGGCTTTGTACGATTCTTGCGGAATTTGTTTTCTTAATTTCTAATTCAGGCTTTTATCATCCATAGTTTTAATCATATAATCTGCAATGTTCTTACCTGCATTTCCCTGGTGCATCCAAGCGGTTTCTTTTGCAATCCTGCGCTGTTCTGCAAGTTCTTTGCTGTCTGACATGGATTGGATCACTTCCTTTATGTTTTCAAACTGGTCTTCATTAAGTTCTGTACCAAATTTTTCAAGGACTTCATATTGCCAGAGTTTCTTGTTAAGGTCATATGCGTCATAAGGACGAAGATCCATGTTTCCTGCAACATACATGACAGGCTTATCACAAAGGAACGTATAGTCGAAGATGATTCCGGAGAAATCCGAAATCATGATATCAGCTTTCTTAAGTGAAAAAATGTTCTGTCTTTCGTAATCCCAGATAATGTTGTTGTTGTCTTTATATCGTTCTTCAAGTCGTTCAAGCATTTCTGGTTCTGATTTCTTCGACTGCGGGTGAGGGCGGACGATGATACGCCATCCTGTTCTGCTTAAAGGGTCAAGAAGTTTTTCTCCATATTTTTTTAGGATGCCCACATCACCCCATGATGGAGAAACTAATACTGTGAAAGGGTGGTTTTCTTCATCTGGAATTTCTTCAATATTCTTTTTGTAGACATCAAGATAAGGGCACCCAACTGTTATAAGATCTTTTCTGTTTATCCCACGCATTTCTTCAAGAGTACGAAGATCTGTAGCCTGATAATCACCACTAAGCAGTACTGAATCAAAGAAATCAAGACCAAACAGTCTGTATGTAGTTGCATCGTTAGGCATGTGAAGAACATGACTGTAGTGCATGACGTTTTTACTTCTTTTTAACTGGTAAACCTGAAGTCCCGGAGTTGTCATAAGTACAAAGCCTGCACTGAGCATATTCAGCTTTGCAAAAGCACTGTTTCCTTCACCGATGAATTCCGCCTTGACATGTTTCCATGATGTTTCAAATACAGGATCGTCCTTTGCAGATGTATAATAGGTCAATTCAATTCCTCTGTTCTCAAATTCCTGAACAACCGGCATGAATGTATTCCAATACTGTTTCCCTTCATTATAGATGACAAATTTTTTGAATGAGGAGTCAAGCTGAATTCCGTCTTTTTTACCGCTGATAAGAACTTTAAGTTTAAGTATCAAAGCACGTGCAAGGAAAAACAGAGTGGCTGCAGCTCCGATGAGCACAGAAAAAAGCATGGATCCTGTTCCCGGATCGATATATAGAAAATTATTTATCATATCATTCTCCTGTAGTTTTTCTATTTTATTCCTGAATCCAGTTGTCAGGATTGTGAATATCGTCTTTCACGCGCCACCATTCATTGGAATTTGCCGTGAAAATATTTTTGCTTGAAATATGATGAGGCATGAACATTCTGCTTGTACATATAAGTGCACCATTTTCTTTATTTTCCTTAACAGGATTTCCTGTAAAAGGATTAACTGCCTGTACTTCCATATCTTTGACAGCAAGAAAAGGAACGTCAGCATTTGTCATGAAACTATCATCTGTTTTCAGGGCCCCAACACTATTGAAATCTTTTACCATGAGTAAAGGATGATATTTGCCAGGTTCTACGGCTTTGAATTTCTCACATTCAGGGAATCCGTCAGGTAGACCTGTACAGCCATGATCGGCATATATTATGATTCTTGTATTGTCGTAACATCCGTTTTCCTTGAGTACTTCAAAAAATTCTCCAAGCCTGCTTAATGCGCCGGCCAGTGAATGAAATGCCTTGTTTGAATCATACTTTGATCCTGTATCAACAATCTCAGGTTTTGAAGAAGGTCTGTATTCCGGAGCCTGCAGGATAATGCTCTGATGCGTGCATTCATTTGACATTGTAATGAATGAATTTTTTTCATTGTCAAAAGTTGAAAGACGATCAAGATATTCAAGAGTAGAATAGCCAGCAAGGTAATCGTCAAAATCACCATTTTTTGTATTTGTAGACCAGTATTTTCCATCGTTATAAAAGGCTGGGCGCAGGAAAAGAGGAGACGCACGGAAAAGTCCATACCAAAGGATATTTCTTTTTAAAGTATCAGATGTAACTGTGATTCTTGCTGTGTCCTTATGTTCCTGGTACCACAGGCCAAGATATTTTCTTTCAAGATTAGTGCTGCTGATTTCAGGGTAATCATTGAAAATTGAAAGATCAGGAATCCAGCTGTAGTTTGCCCACTGGGGATCGGCTACTGTAGCATCATAGCCATACTGTTCCGTGAAAATTCTTGGAAGCATCAAAATGGATTCATTCTGCTTTTCAATCAATGTTTTATCAGCATTTTTATTGATTGATTCCGGTGTATATTCATAACCGCCATAGCAGGCAGGTGATGCCATGAGTGTGTGTGAATTATAAGAAACTGTATTTCTGTAAAGTGTAAAACCTGACATCTGAGCATCAAGCTGTGGACACTTTTCAAAAATACTCTCCACGTAACCGTTTTGAGAACGGTCTAGAAAAATAAGGAGGACATTTTTACCATGCCTTGAAAAATTGAAAACAGGTTTAATTGAGTCAGTGCTTTCTGACTGGGCAACAGAAAGATATTCTTTATATCCCCTTGAGATTGTAGAAACATTGATTGCTGAGATTGCAAAAAGAACAAAGAGAAGCAATGCAGAAACATAGGTATAGATTTTTTCAATACGGAACTTAAGCAACGCAATTGCAAGAGCAAATGCAACTCCTATTACCAGAAGATTTAGAGCGGATCTAATAAGAGGAGAGTCCACATTAGCCACATCAGTGAAAGTCAAAAGCTTTGAAAGAGTTCCGTAGTTTTCTGGAAAAATAAAAATATCAAGAATGGAAGCCAAAAGAAGCACAAAAAAGCCAACGCTTAAAAGAGTCTGGATTCTTTCCTTGAAGAGAAAATAAACAAGGACAGGCCAGATAAAGCAAAGACCGACAGCCTGAAAAAATGTATTCCATACAAAGAACATTGGAGAGCCATAACCATCGATTCCTGAAAATTCCATCGGGCTTGATGAAATAAGGTTTGTGGAAACATAAAATCCGACCAGAATAGAAAGCGCAAATGATGAAAGCATGAAAAGCACAGTTCTTTGTCTGATGTTTTCCTTGAGCGAAACCAGTATCGTATCAAGAATATAATTGCAAAGTCTGACGATCAAAGGAATGAAATAAATTATTGAAAATACTCCTGCAATCAATGCAGCTCCTTTTGCATAAAGTGGATGTCCAAAAATAAGAAACAGTATCAAGGCTGTTACACAGGCACATCCCAGCCAGTAAAGAACTTTGACGGGATTCTTAAGTTTGTAGAAAACATTCTTTACAAGAGAAAAAACATTGTTCATCGTCCAGTAGACAACCAGCCCGGATGGACTATTGTAAAGCAGGGCAAGAAACAACAGGGCAAGACCATAAGTCTGTATCTTGTCACGAAATCCAAGTCCCTTAAGGTATATTGCACTGGCAACAACATTTATCAAAGTCATGGCAATCGGAAGTACATTGACCGCAAAATTACCGATCATGAAGGTTGCATCCGGTGAACCCATGTCGCGTATGAAAAAGAAGGACTGTCCTTTAAGAGCCTCCATCGTACTGAGACACGAATAGGCAGCAGTAAAGAAAGGTATCTGAATCAAAAGTCCAAAAGCTGAACGGAGCCCCATGATAGGATGATAATGGCATTCCCTATAATAGGTGGTAATAATCATATACTGCTCGTTACCTTTGAAAACAGCCTTTATTCTATCGATCTGATTTTTCATCAGGGCCTGCTTGTCACGTTCTACCTGTTGCCAGGCTTCGGCAACAATGTATAACGGCAAGGTCAGCATGCTTACAGCAAGACTTACTCCAATGAGAGAAAATCCTTCATTGTCAAAAAGCTTGTTGCAGAAACAGAAAACAAGCTCGATTATCTGAGTCAGCGGATAAATAATTAAAGAATAGAAAAAATTAGACACGTTCATATTATATTCCAATGATTATTAGTGTTCAATTAAGGTCATGCTTCATCTGGTGGAATAAGATCCCCAGTTTTCAGTCTTGAAAACATCGTCATGGACAGTCAGCCATTGATCATCCTTTATGGTGAATTTTAATTTATGGCGGATTCTTGTGGATTCTGCAGGAGCATCGCATATCTTTATCCATTCATTTTTATTTTCCACAGCGTAAGGATTCCCAGTGAAAGGATTCCTAGCATCATCAATGATATCTTTTGTCGCAAGCCATGGAGTATCTGCATTTGTCATAAAGGTATAGTCTGTTTTTAAAGAACCATGCTGGTTGAAATCTTTTACAAGAAGAGTCGGGATGAAGCATTCAATGTGTGCATATTCTCCTGTAACTGATTTGATGTTGATAGGCTCGCCATGGTCTGACACGATGATGATTCTGGTATTGTCGTAGACTTCAAGTTCCTTCAGTCTGTTGATAAGTCCAGTGTAAGTTTTCATGACAGCAACATCAGTTGTATAGCTTGCAGAATTTGTCAGCTCTGAGGAATTCTTGAAATCCGATCTGCCGGAAGGAATGTATGTATCTTCGTCTATCAGAACTGCCTCATGGGTTGCTTCATTGTCAATCAGAATGAATGAGTCATCCTGGTTGTCTGCAGCAAGCATCTGCGGCAGATAGTACATCTCAGAAAAATTATCAATGAAAGAAGGAAAACTCTTGAAGTATGAATCATGAGCACACCAGTAATCATGGTGGTAGATTATTTTCCTGAAAACAGGAGAAATCATCTTAAACAAACTGAACCATATGAAATTCCTCTTGATTTTGGCTGCAAGAAATAGCTGAGGTTTTTCATTGTGTTCTTCATACCAGAGATTTGAATATTTTCCTCTGGTCTGCATCCTGCTTATGTAAGTATCATCTTTATACATCGTCTCAAGAGGATATTCCAGATAGTTCTCATATGGAAGACCGCTGACAGCAACACTGAACCCATTGGAATGGAATGTCCTTGGCATTGAAAGCAGGGCCTCGTTGTGTTTCTGCTGGATTGTCTTGTCTGTTCTTTTGTTAAATTCAAAAGGAGTGAAATCATATCGGCCAAAAATTCCCAAAGAACCTATCATAGTCAACCGTCCGTGGGAAACAACATTTTTAAAGTAGGTGAATCCATCAAGAGAATCTGTAATATCTGGATTGTTCTCAAAAATATGGGGAATGAACAATCCTGAAAGTCTGTCCTGCATTATGACAATTACGTTTTTACCGTTTTTAGACAGATGGTATTCCTTTTCGATTTTATCAACCTGCTTTGGTTCAGGAATCTTTGCGAATTCAGACGAAATGTAATAAATGTTTTTGATCGACAAAAAAACTAAAACAACAAGAACAACCGAAGACAGCTGGATCAATATGCTTTTTTTCTTCTTAAATAGAAGAAGGGCAAAAAAGGAAAGTGAGAGAAGTATGGAGAAATTTGACAATATGCTTCCAAGGGAAACTTTGAAATTCTGAGGAGTCATGAAATAAAGTTCCGGCTTTATAGGCCCATAGTTTCCGCTGAAACAGAATGTGTTTATGATTGAACATAAAGCGGCAATCAGGAAAATCACTGCCAGTGTTTTTTTTGTTCTGTCAGAAAAAAGGAAATAGAAAGAAAGCGGCCATACAACAAAAAGTCCAAGAGCCTGATAAAATGTATGCCTGATGAAAACCAACGGAGTTGTAAAGTTTTCAATATAACAGAATTGATTGACTTCACTTTCTATCAGCATGGAAGGAATTGTCAGTGATGAAAGCACGGCAAGGATGCATGAAGAAACCAGAAATAGAGAAAAAACAACATTGCGCTTTGCATTGCCAAAAATAAAATCCAACAGTACGTCAAGTAGATTTCCAAGGACAACAAACGGGTGCGCAAGACTTTTCAAGCCTGGAATTTTGTAAAAGATGTTCTTTACAAGAGAAAGAACATTGTTCATTGTCCAGTAGACAACAAGACCAGCCGGACTGTTGTAGAGCAGTGCAAGAAAAACAAGGGCTGAAACATAAATCTGGATCTTCTCACCTTTACCATGACCCTTTGAATAAATGGCACCTGCGATTATATTGATGGCTGTCATGGCTATAGGCAGAACATTTACAGGGAACGCACCGACCATGAAAGTCCTGTCGGCGAATCCAAGATCTTTTATAAAATAGAAAGAGACACCACGCAGCTGTTCCATGTTTGAAAGATAATGATAGGCAGCCATGAAAAATGGAATCTGGATGATAAGGCTTATGGAAGAACGCAGCGCCATCAAAGGATGATAATGATTTTCCCTGTAGTGGGCAGTCAGAATCATGTACTGCTCATCGCCTTTGAAAGTTGTCTTGATCCTTTCAATCTGGGATTTCATTTTTTTCTGGATGTCCCGTTCCGTCTGCTGCCATCTTTCGGCAACAATATATAATGGCAGTGTGCAGATTGTAACAACAAAACTTAATCCGATAATAGAAAATCCGTCTGACTCAGACAGTTCATAAAAAAGCGCATAACATGCATCAATGATCTGAACGAGAGGAGTGATGATGATAGTAAAAAGTGCTTCCGCCATGTAATTTTTTCCGGTAACTAGTCTCTTGAATAAAGGTCTCTTGTGTAGACTTTTTCCTTGACATCTTTCAGTTCATCGCTGAGACGGTTTGCGATGATCACATCAGAAGCTTTCTTGAATTCATCAAGATCCTTGATGACCTTTGAATTGAAGAAATCATCCTCATTGTAGGTAGGCTCGTAGATGACGACCGGAATTCCCTTTGCCTTGATGCGCTTCATGATGCCCTGGATGGAACTCTGGCGGAAGTTGTCGCTGTTTGCTTTCATCGTAAGGCGGTAGACTCCAACAGTAGCAGGATGGTTGAGCTTGTCGAAACCTATTTTTGCAATGATCTGGTCGGCAATGAAATCCTTTCTTGTCGTGTTGGATGCAACGATAGCTGAAATAAGGTTTTCCGGAACATCCTGGAAATTTGCCTTAAGCTGCTTTGTGTCTTTAGGAAGACAGTATCCACCGTAGCCGAAAGAAGGATTGTTATAGAAATCACCGATGCGAGGATCAAGGGAAATACCCTGGATGATCTGCCTTGTATCAAGACCGCGGCTTTCTGCATATGTATCAAGCTCGTTGAAATATGCGACACGCAAAGCAAGATATGTGTTTGCGAAAAGTTTGATAGCTTCCGCTTCCGTACAGTTTGGGTGAAGAACAGTGATGTCTTTTTTGATGGCACCTTCTTTGAGCAGGTCTGAAAATTGTTCCGCCTTGGCCTTGAGAGCAGGTTTGTCTTTAGGCCAGCTTACGACAATGCGGCTTGGGTAAAGGTTGTCATAGAGGGCATGACCTTCGCGAAGGAATTCAGGACTGAAAATGATGTTCAGTTCAGGATAGCGTGACTGGAGACCTTCCGTGTATCCGACAGGAATCGTTGATTTGATTACGATGACGGCACTGGATTTCATTCCGTCAAGGATGTCAAGGACGGCTTCGATGCTTGAAGTGTCAAAATAGTTTTTGTCCGGATCATAGTTTGTCGGTGTGGAAATCACAACAAAATCAGCACCGGTGTAGGCAAGCTTCGCGTCCGTTGTGGCTGTAAGATTGAGTTTTGCCGATGAAAGGTATTCTTCTATTTCCTTGTCCACGATCGGAGATTTCTTTGAATTGATCAGATCGACCTTAGACTGAACGATATCCACTGCCATGACTTCATTGTTCTGTGAAAGCAAAATGGCATTTGAAAGTCCTACGTATCCTGTTCCTGCGACTGCGATTTTCATCGATATTACCTCAAATTGATATGCTGTTTATTCGTCGTGCAATTTCTAAACCATCGCACAGCTTTGAACTATATCACTATTTTTGCTCTTATTCCAATGGGGGGCAGGGGGAACTTAAAGGGGCTTTGAAGTAAGTGGAAAATTTTAAGAAATATATGTATACTAAGAGTACAGGAGGTTCAGATATGCCTATCGCTGTATTGCAGAAAAAATTACAGACTCTTCCAGAATCATGTTTGGCTGAACTTTTTGAATTCATGGAGTTTCTTGAATATAAGAATTCTCACTAGATTAATGGTTTGGATATTGCCATAGTCGAAGAAAAAAATGGTGATGTTGAAATTTTCAGTTCATTTGAAGCCTTTAAAGTGGAAATGGATAAATGAAATATCAATTGAAAATTACCAGAAGTTTCAAAACTGATTATAAGAAGCTTAATAAACAGGAAACTTCCGATACTGATGAAATAATTAGAAAACTTCTGGATGGTTCTCCGCTTGAGGATAAGAATCATGACCATGACCTTACAGGTAATTTCAAAATAGAGAAAATAATTTTTCCTTTAATAATATTCCATTTCCTGATCTATCTAAGTTTACTCTTGAGAAATCTATTGGCAATGAAGATGATGGTGCCAGTATAGGCGATTTTATTTCTTCAAAAACTTTTTCTCCACACGAAATTTTTGGCGATTGAATTAATTAAGGTACGGAGTACCCGAATTAATGTTCGCGGTAAAGTAGGTATTGCCGGGCTTTGTTACAATGCTTACACTGTAACTTCCGCTTGCAAGGTCGGCTGGAACTGGAACGTCTACCACGTTTGTGCCACGCCTATTGTAGGCGGAAAGGCGTGTAAGGCCGCTTTCGTTTTCAAGGTGATTGAAAACTCCATAGAAAAAGTGTATATCATTAACATAAACTCGCTTAAAAAAGTGTAATTTTTTATTAAAAACTCCCTAAAAAAAGTGTTGTAGGAGATTTTTATGTTTAGAAGAAAAATAATGGCAGAACTAGAAGCCTGGAAGAATTCTAGTGGAAAAAAGAAGGCTCTTGTTATAAAAGGTCTTCGCCAAATTGGAAAAACTTATAGTGTTCGAGAATTTGCAAAAGAAAATTATAAAAATGTTGTATATGTAAATTTTAAAGAAAACGAAAGTGCAAAAAAGATCTTTGATTATGATTTGAATGTAAACAGAATAATTATAGATTTATCTGCATTAATTCCAAATTCTCGATTTGAAGAAGGAAATACTGTAATTATTTTTGATGAAATTCAGGAGTGTGCAAATGCTAGGTCCAGTATAAAACCTTTTTGTGAAGATGGAAGATTCGATATTATTACTACAGGCTCTCTTCTTGGAATAAAAGGATATAATAAAAAGAAAGGAAAAGGCGTTCCAACAGGATTTGAACGCGTTGTTTATATGAAGCCTATGGATTTTGAAGAATTTCTATGGGCAAAAGGAATTAAATAAAATTACAGCAGTTGATGCTGCAGCAAGTGAATTTGACACGCCTCCAGAAGTATTTGCACCAGCTTTTAGAGAATTAAGAGAATTAAATGTTGTAAGACACTTTACTTATCATGCTGGAGAAGATTTTTATCATATTCTTGACGGATTGCGTGCGATATATGAAGCAATAATTTTTCTTGACCTGCAGCATGGGGACAGAATAGGTCATGCAAGTGCTACTGGTACAGATGTTGATACTTGGGCTGATATCCTTATGAAAAAGGTTACAATGCCACAAGGAATTTATCTTGATGATTTGATTTTTGTGCATTGTTTTATTCTTGAGCAAAAAATTGAAAGCCTATATGCAAAACTTCCAATGATAGAAATAAAAATTCAGGAAATTTCTAGAAAAATTTATAATAAAACTTATGGACTAGAAGATTTATCTTCTGCCTGGAAAAAACGTTATTTAGATCCAAGGTGTATAAAAGAAAACAAAACAGATATAACTTTATTAGGCGAACATGGCGACAAATACGAGGCTATAAATAAGTCTGACTTTGAACTTATTTCGCTGTATAACAAGAAAGAAACATATAGAAAATATCGAAAACCTATTGAAGTTAAATGTTTTGAGTGCTTCGATTCTCAGGAACTCACATTGCTACAAAAAGAAATGCTTGCGTTCATGAAAAAGAAATTGTAATTGAAGCATTGCCGACAAGCAATTTAAGAATCGGCTATCACAGAAATTTAAAAAGTTATCAGCTGCTCAATTGGTATCAATGGAAACTTGATGGAAGTTCTATACCACCAATAGTTTTGGGAACAGATGACCCCGGAATATTCCAGACAAATATCTACAATGAATATGCAATGATTTATTGCTATCTTGTTTACAAAAAAGGATTAACTCGTAGCGACGTAATAAAATTTATGCAAGAGATTCATGATAATAGTAGAATTTATGCTTTTAGATGAAAGAAGAGAACTTTAGTTGCAGAATGTTTACGTCGGAGGCATGCTCCATAAATAAGTGCAATGTCGATTTCTCTTTCCGACTACCTCAGGGATGCTGCGGGCGTGTATGGAGTTTTTTGAAAAAAGAACTGCCAGAAATGGAGAGTTATTGGATATAATACCTGCAATTAAAGATTGGATATCGTTGCTTTGGATTCTCAAGCACTGAATCACGGTAAAGACAACGTAACTTTGAAAGAAGAATTTCTTTCGGCTAAGCAGATTGAAGGTTGTTCTCTATGTCATTTTATGTTATTATGACATAGAGAATATTTCTTTGGGGTAGAGATTATTACGTAGGATACAATGCATAACTTTGAGTATAAAGAAAATGCTCGTAAATTACTGACACCGGAAATCGTAAATCTTCTTAGTTCAATTTATGAGCATAAAGGCCGACAGCAATTATTTGTAGAAGCAAAGAATGATGAGTTGAAAACTCTTCTGGAAATTTCAAAGGTTCAGAGCACAAAATCATCAAATAGAATTGAAGGCATTTTTACGACAGATAAACGGCTCGAAGAGTTGATGCAGAAAAAATCTGAACCACGAAATAGAAATGAACAAGAAATTTCTGGTTACAGAGATGTACTTTCCACAATTCATGAAAGTTATGATTATATTTCACCTACATCAAATATCATTCAACAGCTTCATAGAGATTTATATTCATACAATCAAAATGGTTTTGGTGGAAAATATAAATCCAGCGATAACATTATTGCCGAAACGGATGGAAATGGAATTCAGAAAGTAAGATTTGCACCAGTATCAGCCTTTGAAACGGAAGAAGCCATGAGAATCATGACAGAACGTTTTCTGGAGGAATGGAATAACAATAAAACAGATAAATTACTGTTGATCCCTATGTTCATTTTGGATTTTCTATGTATTCACCCATTTGAAGATGGAAACGGACGAATGAGCAGACTTCTTACTCTTCTTTTACTTTATCGCTCTGGATTTATTGTTGGAAAATACATAAGTATTGAGATGCTGATTGAAGAATCAAAAGAAACTTATTATGAAGCCCTACAGGATTGTTCTGCAGAATGGCATGAGAGCAATAATCTATACGAGCCTTTCGTTAAGTATTATCTAGGAATTCTGATTAAGGCATCAAATGAATTTGAAAGTCGTGTTGAATACTTATCTGACAGCAAGATTTCAAAGCCTGAAAGAGTAAAGCGCTTGATCCAGACTACTGTTGGTAAAATAAGCAAAAAAGAAATTCTGGAGAAATGTCCAGATATCAGTAAAAAGACGGTAGAAAGAGCCCTGGCGGATTTAGTAAAGGAAAGCCTTATTGAAAAGGTTGGTGCTAGTTCGGCAACG
>SAMEA3663241__coassemble_344_pt1 | contig 11931 bp, 11 predicted proteins | sample SAMEA3663241__metabat2_high_PE_014 | metagenome-assembled genome bin SAMEA3663241 (sample SAMEA3663241) | pig gut metagenome | biome: pig gut; feature: pig-associated habitat; material: faeces | place: China | collected 2013
GGAGGCTGGATTATCAGTGCAAAAGCTCCGGAGCTCTTTAAATTCACAAAACCCGCAGGAAAGGCGGTGGAATAAAACAAAGCCTCCCTGCCGCATTTTCCTTGCACCTGCTCGGCGGTCACTTCGCTACTCGGTTCAATGTTTTGTACTTTGCAGGAATAAAAAAAGGCTTCCAATTTTTCATTGGAAGCCTTAAGCCAACTCCCGGACTTGAACCGAGTACCTGTTCTTTACGAGGGAACTGCTCTACCAGGTGAGCTAAGTTGGCAAGCTATATGACCTGCTCTACAGAGCTTTCCGCAAGGAAAGATCCGTGAGCTAAGTTGGCAAATAATATGACTTGCACAGTTTGCAATTTTTTTGTGATTTATGCAACTACTGCTGGCTTGATTTGTTCAGAGCCTCTATCTTCATGTAGTAGTTGTCTACGATACGGCGCATGTCGTGAATGTTCTTTACGGTGATATAACCTTCAAATATTTCAATCTTGCCGCGGTCAACAAGTCTTGAAAGCTCTTCATGAGCCTGCTGCTGGGAAATGGCAGCCCATGAGGCAATATCATTGACAGCGATATTGAATTTGCGCTTTGGATTGTCTTCATCGTTTCTTGATGCCGTACCCTGGAGTTCATCATACATGAGGAAAACATCACAGACACGGGCAGGAATATCCTTGATGAGGATGATCTTGAACTGCCTGTACTGGTCGTAGATACGCTTCGTAAAGATCTTGAGAAGGTTCATGACAATCTGCGGATTGCTCAAAACAAGAGCCTTGAAGTTTGCCTTGTTGAATTCAAGACAGGCAACGTCAGTACGTGCGACACATGATGCACTGCGCTGGCTGTTGTCAAGGATTGCCATTTCACCAAAGAATGAACCGCTTGTAAGAATATCAAGGCTCTTGTTCTGATCCTTGATGCACTTGCAGATCTGGACCTCACCGTACTTGATGAGATAGAAAGTCTCTCCAGGCTCGAATTCAGAAATGATAACATCGCCACGAGAATATTTCTTTGTGAACCTGTCAAATGCAGGAAGTGAAAACTGGTTGACTGCAAGACCGCTTGAAGTTGCAGTTGCTGCTTCTGTCGCGAAAACGGCCCTTCCGGATCTGCTGCTGTCCACTCTTCTTCTAGCTTCCCTGTAGAGCTTTTCAATTTCCGCCTTGTTTGATGGATTCGAATTGATCTGGGAAATTCTTATAAGGACATCAACACAGCTTTTGTACTGTTCATCGTTGAAGAAAGCCTTTGCGACTGTCAGCATGCCAACTTCAGGAGAAATCGCAATAAAACCGCTTTTAAGGAAGTCCTCAGTCTTTCTGTGGATATCGCGCAAAGACTTTGAGAAAACACGGAGCATCTTTTCTGTGATTGCCTGCTTTGCGCTGAAAAGTTTTTCAAACTCTGCAACGGTCATGGAAACAACAACGGAATTGACAAGAACGGAAGCAGTAACAAGACTAGGCATATGGGCCAATGCCGATTTGACGCCAAAGAATTCACCAATCCTGACCTGCTCTGAAATCTGAACACCAGTCTCAAGGTCGCGTGATTTCAAGGCAACTGCGCCAGACTGAAGAATATAAATATTTGAGTCTTTGTCGCCCTCGAAGAAAATGATGGAGCCCTGTGTAAATTGAACTGTCTTTGGCATGTTACTCAATTCCCCTTGGTTATAAAATCCAATATACGATCCTATAATTCTATCATAAGAAAGCAAATTATGCTACAATATTGAGGAAAATCCAGATTTTTTAGCGGATTTAAGAAAAAATCCAGTTTTCGGGGAAATTTCTTGTTTTTCCCCTATCAAGATAGAAAAAAAGGTAAAAAATGATAGATTTACACACCCATTCTACAGCCTCAGACGGAACTTATACACCGGCCCAGCTGATGGAATACGCACACGCAAGAAACATCAATGCCATAGCGCTCACAGACCACGACAGCATAGACGGAATCATCGAGGCCCAGAAAAAAGCCCGGGAGCTTTCCATGGAATTCATTCCGGGGATAGAACTTTCGATACAGTGGCCCACGGGAGAATTCCACCTGCTTGGTCTTGGACTCCAGTCGCCCTCAAAGGAACTGCTTGGCGCGATTGATTTTCTCAGGCAGGAACGGGACAACAGAAACATAAAGATGGCCCAGAAACTCCAGGAGCAGGGAATAGCCATAACCTATGAAGAGGTTGTTGAGAAAGCCGGAACAAAAACCATCGGCCGTCCGCATTTTGCCTCACTCATGATCGAGAAAGGATTCATAAGACAGCGTCAGCAGGCATTTGACCAGTATTTCGCAAAAGGAAGACCTTGCTACGTGGAACGTACCGGACTTGATCTTGAAGATGCCGTAAAGGCAATAAAGACTTCCGGAGGAATTCCCGTACAGGCACATCCCCTTTCAATGTATGTTTCCTGGGGAAAAATGGAAGACACCATGATAGATATCCAGATGCATGGAGTCGAAGGACTTGAGGCGTGGCATCCTGGTACCAGAGTATCGGAAGCCTACAGGCTTGAGGAACTGGCAAGAAAACTTGGAATGACTGCAACAGCCGGAAGCGACTTTCACGGTGAAAAAGTCCGTGCGGACAGAAAGATCGGCTATACAGCCGGGAAAAGCAAAATAGAAGACAAGTTCTGGTATGAGGAACTCAAACCTGCCCTTGAAAAAATCCACAAGGGAGCAGATCTTGAGTTCCGTCTGTAAAAAAATTTATCTGCAGCAGAGCCAGATCGCACCGAAGATGATCAGATCCTTTGATAACTGAAGAAGCCATGCAAGGAAATTCGGTTTTCCGATTCCGTTGACAATGTCGGCAAGGACGATGACCACAACCCAGACAATGACTACTATCAGCGAGATGATGTTTCCAAAGGATCCCATTCTGTCACCGATGAAACATCTGAGCACGATGAAAACACCTGCAAGGAGCTCAACAGCTCCAAAGACGGCGATGACAACACTTTCTGCGTTTCCGTCAAAAATCGATCTGAGTCCCCTTACGGCAAGATCACCGGCAGACTTTCCCTGCAGAGCGTAGATTCCGCTTATTGCAAGCATACATCCAACTGCAAGCATAAGTACAAGAGATGCGATTGCATTCTTAGCATCATTTTTTCCCATAACGTTACCTCCGTAATGTATGAGAAAATTCTAACGCATTAATGAAAAATTACAAGTGATTATTTTCCTGAATTTGAATTGGCGATCATTATGCCGAAACCAAGGATGAAAAACAAAGGCGGAACTACGGCAAATATCAGTGAAGTCAAAGGCAGGCTTCCAAGTCTGAGAACATCAACGGAAAGAATTCCCATTTCGACAAGAAGACTGTAGACAGTTCCGGCGTAGGAAATGACCATGCCTGCGATGATGCACATCCATGAACTTTCACCTGTCCTGTTCCACAAAAGGATCGCGCTGAAAGCTGCCATTCCGCCGAGAATAAGTTTTACTATGTAAAGGATAAGTTCACTATGGGGCATTGTCGTCTCCGTCACTTTACCTGATTTTCGGATGTAAATGGATTTTTCTTAAGGGCAGCAAAAATTCCGCGGTCTGCCCCGAAAGGAACGATGCTTGGAATTTCATACACAGGACTGATCACGATGCCAAGGTCAAGGCAGTGAAGGACAAAATCCCTGTAGGAATCCATCGGAATTTTAGGGAAAAGATAAGGCCCCTTGCGCTCCCAGTATCGGTTTATGGAATTGTCATAGATGAACCAGTCCTTTTCCGATCTTGTCTGGAGGGCTGCGATCAGATTGTAGATGGAACGGGTTACAGCAGCTTCCATTGGAGATGCAAGGCGGATTGTCTTTTTTCCATTTTCATGCATTTTTGCCATGTTTGCCTCGTTTTCCCTTACGGCTAGAATGAATATGCTGGAACTCCATGGCAAGGCAGGCTCAAGGATGATGCATTCCATCAACGAAAAATCAACTTCCGTCTGATGCCATGGATGATAGACACAGGTGTGATCCTGGCTTACGGCAACGGCTGCCGCAACTGCATCCATCTTTGATGGAAAAACAAAAATCTTGCGGTGATCGCCGACGAAAAGATCATTGACTGCCTTTTCAAGACGGTATGAAAAATCGGTTCTGTAGCTGCCGGTGGCTCCACGGTCAAGGGCGTTCTTGAGCATCGTAAAGGCACTTCCGCCACCCCATCCAAGGATCGCACGTCCACCTTCCTGATAGAGGTCCGTAAGCCTGACTCTCTTTTCCGTGTAAAGGAAAGGTCCCCTTGCCCTCTTTATGTTTCCGTATCTTCTGTAAATCTCGTCAGCCAAAAAATCGATTTCGTTCATGAAAAACATTGTAGTGAAAAATCACTAATTTTGCTAGAATGACGGACATCGAGCGTTCCAATGAAATTCAAAATGAGACCACTTGATTATTTCATTCTCCTCATTTTTCTTGCGGTCATAGGCTTTGCCGCCATGAAGGTTTTCACAAAGAAATCCGGATCCAGAATTCTCATGGTACAGACACAGGGAGAAAGATACGCATACTCAATGGAAAAAAACATGCGACTTGAGTTTTCAGGTCCTTGCGGAAAATCAATAATCATCATAGAAAACGAAGAAGCCTGGTTTGAGCACAGCGACTGTGAGAACAGGGTCTGCGTCGAATCCGGGAAAATAAGCAGACCAAACCAGTGGGCCGCATGTCTTCCAAACGGAATAATAATCTACATCGAGGGAGAGGAAGAAAAGGAATCCCTGGATGCCATATCAAACTAGAGATCAATCACTCAACAACAAGCAGTGATTTCTGCTGGTATTTCGGAAGGAACTTTTTTATTCCGCCTGTCTCAAAACTGACAGTGACGACATATTCCCCTTCATCGCTTCTCGCAGTTTTCACGATTACGCCATACCCCCAGTCATCGTGATAGACACCGGCACCACGGCAGTATTTTTCGGCAAGGGGATCTTTTGCTGCCGCATTTCCGCTGGAAAAACTGGCAGGCTTCTGGCCAAGAATCCTCACGTTGTTTTCACCAAGTTCACCAAGGAAAGGACTTGGAGACATTGGATTTGTTTTTCCATAAAGCCGGCGAATTCCACAGTTGGTGAAATACAGTTCATCTTTGGCACGTGTGATTCCGACATAGAAAAGGCGGCGTTCCTCTTCAAGCTCATCCTCGCTTTTCCCGTCTCTCGGAAAAATACCGGACTCAAGACCGGTTATGATCACGCGTGGGAATTCAAGACCCTTTGTATTGTGCAGGGTTATCAAGGTAACTCTGTCGGATTCCCCTTCTTCCTCTTCCGCCGCATCAAGAGTACGGTCAAGGTTTATGTGGTCAAGGAAATCCGCAAGTCCCTGTTTTGTGCATGGATACAGAACAGCGCTGTTCACAAGTTCCTCAAGGTTGGCAACCTTCTGGCTTCCGGTAACTTCATCCTGTTCCTTGTGGAATTCCTCAAGACCGCTTTCAGTCACCACGGCCTGCACGAATTCCGAAAGCTTGCGTTCAAGATTCTGCTTTTCTTCTTTTTCCTGGCTGATGGCCTGTTCTGCAAGAGTCTGTGCCTCGGAAGAAACCGGAACATCAGGCAGCATGGAATCGAATTTCTTGACTAGAGCAACAAAGCCGTCCGTGCCTTCCTTTGCTTTTTTTGAGAGTTTCACATCGGCAATCGCGTCAACAAGGGATCGGCCCTGGCCTGCGTCGACTATGGTATCCTGGGTTTTGTTTCCGATACCACGCACAGGCTTGTTCACTATGCGGCGGAAAGAGATTTCATCACGCGGATTAAGCACAAAGGAAAGCCATGCGATGCTGTCCTTCACTTCCTCGCGTTCGTAGAATTTCAGGGAACCTACAACCTGGTATGGAACCTTGCGATGCAGGAATTCGGTTTCAAATCCAAGAGACTGTGCGTTGGTCCTGTAAAGAATGGCCCAGTCGCTGTATGGGACTCCGGCCTCGTGGGACTGCTCGATGAGGCTGTAGCAGAATTCAGTTTCGTCGTCCTGGGTGGGCAGAAAGACAAGGGCCGGCTTCTTACCTTTTCCACGGGCGGCGACAAGTTCCTTTCCGAGGCGGCCTTCGTTGTTTTTCACGACGCTTGCGGCGCAATCAAGGATCTCACTTGTTGAACGGTAGTTTGTCTCAAGACGCACTATTTTTGTTCCGGCAAAATGATCCTTAAAATTCAGGATGTTCTGGACTTCCGCACCACGGAATCTATAGATGGACTGGTCGTCATCACCAACGACACAGACATAGGCTTTCTGGTCTGATTCAGTTCCGTAGCCTGAAAGTTCCTGCAGCAGTTTGAACTGGGCGACATTGGAGTCCTGGTATTCATCGACCATTATTACTTTGTAGCGGTGATGAATGCTTGTCCGGATAAGATCGTTGTTCTTGAGTATCAGGTAAGGCAGCATGATGAGATCGCCAAAATCTACATTACCGGTTGAACGGAGACGCTTTTCATATGCATCGTAAACTTCAGGAAAATGAGGATCATCATCTATTGTACCAAGTTCAAGGCTGTCAGGTTTGAGACAGTAATCCTTGGCAAGGGAAATGAGATGGGCATAGTGACCCGCATCTTTTTTAGTGAGAGCCGGCATTGCTTTCGTGATGAGTGTCACCATGTCGTCATCATCATAAACCGTAAAATTGCTTTCAAGCCCAATACCCGCATCAGCTGCGTACATGCGGAGAAAATATGCGCCAAAGGAATGGAATGTCCTGATCTGGGAATAGGCGGAACGAGGTTCAAGGGCAACTGCGCGTTCCTTCATCTCGTTGGCGGCTTTTTTTGTGAATGTGACCGCGAGGATTGAAGAGGGGTTGTAATTCTGCTGAGAAATGAGCCAGGCTATTTTTGTCGTGATTACACGGGTTTTACCGGAACCTGCCCCGGCAAGAATGAGAAGCGGAGAACCTTCGTGAACAACAGCTTCCTTCTGTTCCGGATTCAATACTGAAAGAAATTCCTGTAACTCCATGGATAAAATATAGCCCTTATGAATTAAAATTGCAATTTGAGGTTTATTTTTTTCTTTTATGAATATATAATGTAAGTTAACAATGAAGGTAGAGGTGAGCCATGACTATAGATGAACTCAAGAAAGCTATTCTCGCTGATGCAAATCTCGCTGCGGAATTCGAAAACGCAGTAGATAACGGTCAGCTTGTCGACTGGGCAAAATCGAAAGGCGTTGATGCCAGTGAAGCAGACTTGATCGCAGGTCTGCAATAGTTTTTTACAGACGGAACTCCATACACCGTCCAGAAAGCACAAAGGCAGCGGTATCATTCTACCACTGCCTTTTATTTTTTAGCTAATGCAATGGCATGACGGTTCGACGATGCTCACCGATCCTACCAAGTGTATTGAGGATCCCTGAGCATCGTCGAAGGGTCCATCATCGCAAGGCAATGCACAGGCTACTTCGACTGCGCTCAGCAAGCCTGCCGTCCCGGTATTCACGGATTACCTTGCGCAATTCGTGAACACGAAAACATTAAACTCTGAACATGAGATCTTCATAACTTGGGAAAGGCTTGTAGTCTTCGCCAAGCAGAGGTTCAAGTTCATCGTAGATCTTTCTTGTTGCCGCCATCTGTGGAACAACCTTGTCGGCGTAGATTCTTGCGGATTTTTCGTAATCGCTGGCATTCCTTGCTTCCTCATGCACCGCAGAAAGTCTGTCAGCTTCCACAGCCAGCTGATCCGCAAGCCTGTCAAGTTTTACAAGAAGACTTGTTTCCGCCTGAGCCTTTGCACCAGGTACAACAGCCTTGAGGTTCATCACAGTTTTGCTGACATCGTTGATGTACTTGAATACGTTCGGCATGATGTCCTTGCTGATCATCTCCACCATTGTGTTCACCTCGATGTTGAGCATCTTTGAATACTTTTCAAGCTTAATGTCATGGTGGCTCTTCATTTCACCTTCAGTGTAGACACCCATTTCCGTAAAGAGCTTCACGTTCTTTTCAGCAAGGTAATGTTCCATTGCATCAGGCGTTGAGCCAAGGTTGAGAAGGCCTCGCTTCTTTGCTTCCTCGATCCATGAATTGTCATAGCCGTTTCCGTTGAACACGATCCGCCAGTGTGCTGTCACTTCACGCTTGATGAGTTCCGCAAGGGCATCCTCAAAATTCTCAGCCTTTTCAAGTTCATCAGCAAACTGCTTGAGTACATAGGCTACCATGGCATCGATTGTAGTGTTAGGTCCGCTTATTGAAAGACTTGAACCAACTGAACGGAATTCAAACCTGTTGCCTGTAAAAGCAAAAGGCGAAGTTCTGTTGCGGTCTGTCGAATCCTTTGGAATCGGTGGAAGAACATCAACACCGATGGTCATCTTTGAGCTGCCGGTGGCATTGAGTGGAGTTCCGTCCTTGATGGACTTGAGGACTGCGTAAAGCTCATCACCAAGATACATGGAAATGATTGCGGGTGGAGCCTCGTATCCGCCAAGGCGGTTATCGTTTCCTGCGCTGGCAACTGAACAGCGAAGAAGATCCTGATTCTCGTCAACAGCTTTAATTACGGCTGTAAGGAAAAGAAGAAACTGCGCATTTTCAGATGGTGTATCTCCCGGCTCAAGAAGGTTTTCACCAAGATTTGTGCTCATGGACCAGTTGTTGTGCTTTCCGCTTCCGTTGACTCCCGTATATGGCTTTTCGTGAAGAAGGCATACGAGTCCATGACGGCGGGCAACTTTTTTCATCACTTCCATCGTGAGCTGATTCTGGTCTGCGGCAAGGTTTGTGGTACTGAAAATCGGAGCCATCTCATGCTGGGCTGGAGCGGCCTCGTTGTGTTCCGTCTTTGAAAGAATTCCGTACTTCCACAACTCTTCATTGAGTTCTTCCATGTACTTTGCAATGCGCGGCTTGAGGGCTGCAAAATACTGGTCATCCATTTCCTGCCCCTTTGAAGGCTTTGCTCCAAAAAGCGTGCGTCCGGTCATCTGAAGATCCTTGCGCTGGAAATATAGTTTTTCATCGACAATGAAATATTCCTGCTCAGGACCTACAGTCGTATTGACGTGAACTACATCGTTCTTTCCAAAAAGCCTCAGGACTCTGACTGCCTGATCGCTCAAAGCTTTCATGGAACGAAGAAGCGGTGTCTTTTTATCCAGGGCTTCTGCAGTATATGAACAGAATGCAGTCGGAATGCAGAGAGTATGTTCCTTGATGAACGGATATGATGTCGGATCCCAGACAGTGTAACCGCGGGCTTCAAAAGTTGAACGGGTTCCGCCTGAAGGGAAAGAGGATGCATCAGGTTCTCCTTTTACAAGTTCCTTTCCGCTGAACGACATGATTACAGTTCCGTCGTCCTGAGGATTGATGAAGCTGTCATGTTTTTCAGCAGTTACGCCTGTAAGAGGCTGAAACCAGTGTGAATAGTGGGTTGCACCCTTCTCTATCGCCCATTCCTTCATCGCATGAGCAACCACATTTGCCACATCAATCTGAAGCGGTTCACCGTTATCCAATGTACGCTTGAGAGCCTTGAAAGTTTCCTTTGGCAGTCTTTCTTTCATTGTCTGCTGGTTGAATACCATGCTGCCAAAAAGTTCAGGAACATTTGTCATATTGTAACCCCTTAAATAATGAACAAATTTCTAAACCAGATTAAATCCGAGTAAAATAGTTGATATATTAAAGGCTTACAGCACTGCACAACATGCCGTAAGCCCATATTATCTTTTAGAATACACCAGGGAAGACATCATCCATGCCGTAGAGTTTTCCTGTCTGAAGCTTGCCTTCATCAAGAAGCTGCTTGAGATTGATGACGGCGTGCACGGCACCGCTTGCAAATCCCTGACGGCTTCTTGCTGTATGTGTGAGCTCAATTGTATCTGCAGCACTGTCAAAGAAAATCTTGTGGGTACCAGGTACGCTTCCACATCTTGTTGAAGACACATGAAATTCATTTGGCTTTGGTCGGGCCTTGAATTCGTTTGTCACGATGGTATCCTTACGAGAAAGGAATTCCATTGCGTGCTTTGCAAGGTCAAGGGCAGTTCCAGACGGACTGTCTGCCTTCTGGTTGTGGTGCATTTCCCAAATGGCTGCATCATATTCTTCAAAATGGTCGACAAGACGGCATGCTTCTTCAACGATTTTGTAGAATACATTTACACCGATTGAAAAGTTTGCGGAAGTCATTATGGTTCCACCGCATGAAGCTGCAAGAGCTGCCACTTCTTCCTTCTTGTCGTTCCAGCCTGTAGTTCCAACCACAATAGGAATTTTTGTAGGGAGCAATGCCTTGATGTTATCCATAACCGAAGCCGGATGTGTGAATTCGATGATTCCTTCTGCACCACTTGCAACGATGGCATCTACCATAGCCTTTGTATCACCGGCTGCAATCTTAACCTTTGCATCTTCTGCAAATACATCGATTGTTGTTACGACACTGTGTCCAAGACTGAGGGCAGTCTGCTCAAGCATATGCCCCATCTTTCCATATCCTACCAATGCAATTTTCATCATATTCTCCAATTAGAACAAAGCCGAGTGAACAACCTGAACAGTCTTGTCTGCTTCTTCCATATCAACGAGGAAGCTTACATTTACCTTGCTTGCACCCTGGCTGATCATCTGGACATTGATTCCTTCTTTGTTGAGGGCATCAAAAGCCTTTGCAAGAATTGCACTCGAATGGCTTGCATCGCAGATCACGGTGATGATTGCCTTTCCTGCAGTAGCCTTTACTTCTGCAACGCGGCCAAGATCTTCAAGAAGACCTGAAAGATCGCCCTTTGTATTTACAGTCAAAGAAACTGAAACTTCTGAAGTTGCGATAACATCGATGCTGATGTTCCACTTGAGGAACTGGTTGAAGATATGGGCAAGGAATCCGGCAGCACCAAGCATGCGGCTAGACTGAATGTCGATCAATGTTACGTTCTTTACTTTTGTGATCGCTGTAACTGCAGGTACTGTACCTGTGTGTTTTTCAACGATCAAAGTACCTTCGCTCTTGATGTTGTAGCTGTTCTTTACGCGTACCGGTGTTCCTGTCTTGCGGCAAGGAATCATTGAGCGTGGATGAAGAACCTGGGCACCAAAGATTGCAAGTTCCTGTGCTTCTTCATATGTTACTTCCGGAACGGGCTTTGCATCCTTGACAAGGCGTGGGTCTGTAGTCATGATTCCGTCTACATCCTTCCATGTCTGGATTTCCTTTGCACCCATTGCGGAACCGATCATTGTAGCGCTGAGGTCAGAACCACCGCGACCGAGGGTTGTGATTGTTCCGTGCTTATCCTTTGCGATGAATCCTGTAACGATCGGAATTTCCTTCTGCTTGCCGTTTTTGTAGTCGTTCAGATATTTTGGAATGTTGTCCCATACTTCATCAAGAAGTTCAGCAGCCATGTAGTTGCTGTCAGATACCATTCCGATATCCCATGCATCGTAGAACTTTGCCGGTGTTCCAAGTTTTGTAAGGTATGCAGCCATCATGCGTACGCTCATGCGCTCACCGAATGAAACAAGGTAGTCGCGGGAACGTTTTGAAAGTTCCTTGAGCATGCTGATGCCGGTAAGAAGTGTCTTGAGTTCATCAAGGAGTTCTTTGATTGCAGGAACTTCAATTTCCAGTTCCTTTGCTGTATCAAAGTGAAGCTTTTCCACCTTTTCAATGTCTACTGTTCCGTTAACTGCCATGTCTGCAGCTTCAAGAAGGTGGTCTGTTGTGTCTCCCATGGCAGAAAGTACTACTGCAGGAAGTTCGTCTTTGTAAGTCTGAATAATCTCAGCAACATGTCTAATGCGCTCAGCATTTGCAACTGATGAGCCGCCAAATTTCATTACGATCATAATGCGAAAGTATACAATATTTATGGTTTGGAATTCAATTAAACGCATTGAATCACGTTAAATCTAACCGAAAAAAAAGCTGTGAATCATATGA
>SAMEA3663241__coassemble_347_pt1 | contig 11910 bp, 8 predicted proteins | sample SAMEA3663241__metabat2_high_PE_014 | metagenome-assembled genome bin SAMEA3663241 (sample SAMEA3663241) | pig gut metagenome | biome: pig gut; feature: pig-associated habitat; material: faeces | place: China | collected 2013
GTGTCCTGATATTTGATAAGTAATTGATGATTGACCGCCAGGTTTTTCATCTTTTTCTTAATATTTGGGAGAAGTACAAGTCCGTCGGACAAAGGTGCTTCGCTAGAATCTCTTCCGCACGGAAGGGAATTCACACCAATTCTTAAGGAGCTATATTATGGCTACAAAAAAGGTACAGACTTACATCAAGTTACAGTGCCCTGCAGGCGCTGCTACTCCTGCACCTCCAATCGGCCCTGCTCTTGGACCTCACGGTGTTCCTGCACCAAAATTCGTACAGGAATTCAATGACCGCACCAAGAACATGGAAAAGGGACTCATCATCCCTGTTGTTATCACTGTTTATCAGGATAAATCATTCACTTTCATTCTCAAGACACCTCCAGCAGCTGTTCTCATCAAGAAGGCAGCAGGCATTCAGAAGGGTGCTGGAAATCCTCTCCGCGACAAGGTTGGAAAGATTTCTGCTCAGGCTGTTGAAGAAATCGCAAAGCAGAAGTTGCCTGATCTTAACGCTAATGATCTTGAAGCAGCAAAGAAAATCATCGCCGGTACTGCACGCAGTATGGGTGTAGAGGTGGAGGCTTAAAATGAAACACGGAAAGAAATACATGGATTCATTGAAAAAGTATGATCCATCTAAGGCTTATGATGTTCCAGCAGCTTGCCAGCTCGTAAAGGATCTTCATTACGTTAAGTTCGACGAAACAGTTGAACTTTCTGTAACACTCAAGCTTGAGAAGAACCAGACTGTTCGTGATACTCTCGTGTTCCCACACCAGTTCACAGCAGAAAAGCGTGTTCTCGTATTCTGTAAGGAAGAACGTGCAAAGGAAGCTCTCGATGCAGGTGCTACATATGCAGGTCCAGAATACCTTGACAAAGTTAAGGGTGGCTGGCTCGATTTCGACGTTGCAGTTGCTACACCAGACATGATGAAGGACGTAGGTCGTCTTGGTATGGTTCTCGGACGCAAGGGTCTTATGCCTAACCCAAAGACAGGTACAGTTACTCCTGACATCGCAGGTGCTGTTGCTGAACTCAAGAAGGGTCGTACAGAATTCCGCGCTGACAAGACAGGTGTTGTACACATTCCAGTAGGAAAGGTTTCGATGGACACAGCAAAGACTGCAGAAAACGTTGACACATTCCTATCTGAACTTCAGAAGAAGAAGCCTGTTGATGCAAAGGCTGGATTCATCCGCTCAGTATCAATCAGTTCTTCAATGGGTCCTGGTGTATGGATTGACTTCAAGGAGGCAGAATAATGGCTATCATTGGAAAGACACAGCCAGCTAAGACAGCTGCTATTGAAGAAGCAAAGAAGATTCTTAGTGAATACAAGGAATTCATCTTTGTTGAATACCGCGGACTTACAGTTGAACAGATCACAAAGCTCCGTAAGTCACTTCGCGAAAAGGATGCAACAATCAAGGTTATCAAGAATAACTTTGCACGCGTAGCATTCAGCGAAATGAACAATGACGATGTTGCACAGTTCCTTTCAGGACCAACAGCAATCGCCATGATAAAGGATGAAGCAAACGAATCTGCAAAGATCCTCTTTGACTTCATCAAGGAAGCTCCATCACTCGTAGTAAAGGGTGCATGGGTTGAAAACGAAGTATACGATGCTGCAAAGATCGAAGCACTTTCTAAGCTCCCTGGAAAGAAGCAGCTTATCGCTATGCTCATGTCTGCTATCAATGGACCTGCTCAGAAACTCGCAGCTACATTGCAGGCATATGTTGAGAAGCTTGAAAAGGAAGGACCAGCAGCAGCTGCACCAGCAGCCGAAGCAGCTCCAGCCGCAGAAGCTCCAGCACCAGCAGCTGAATAATCGGCCGCTAAAACAACACATTTTCAGACCCGTTGACGGGAATCTGAGAAACTGCAGTTAGGCTTCTATGTGCTGATTACTATCTGCAGAAAAATACTGTATGCGGGCAAGCAGATCCGTAGGATCTCACCGCAACAAAATTAGATGCCTTTATGGCAAAAGGAAGACAATTATGGCACTTACAAATGAAGAAATCTTGGACGCAATCGCAGCAATGACAGTTCAGCAGGCAGCTGACCTCGTTAAGGCTATGGAAGAAAAGTTTGGTGTTACAGCAGCAGTAGCAGTTGCAGCAGCAGGTCCAGCAGCAGGTGGAGCAGCAGCAGAAGAACAGACAGAATTCACAGTTACTCTTGAATCATTCGGTGACAAGAAGATCGACGTTATCAAGGCTGTTCGCGCAATCACAGGTCTCGGACTTGGTGAAGCAAAGGCACTCGTTGAAGGTGCTCCAGCAGTTCTCAAGGAGAACGTATCAAAGGCAGATGCAGACAAGATGATCGCTGACATCGCTGCAGCCGGTGGTAAGGCTTCAAAGAAATAATAGACAGGAACTTTGTTTTTGTCGTCGGAAATTCCACATCAGGATTTCCGCACTTTCAGGTTGCTTATGGATGTACAACAGAAGCAGCCTGAACCAGAAATCGATTGCATTTTAATATGTGATTTCAGCTTCAGGGTGATGCAAAAGTTACCTTGAAGCTTTTGTCGTATAAAACGGCAGATTAAGGAACTGAGGTTTCCTTCAAGGACATCGGATCTCGTGCTGAGAAAAGTCTTTTCTTGTAGCGGTTCCGGCTGTACCAAACCTTTCAGTAACACAGGGGAAATGAATGTTTGCAAAAAGCAAGACAATCAACCGTAAGTACATCGGCAAAGACATCCAGGATTTCATGGAATTGCCGAACCTTATCGACATTCAGCTTTCATCTTTCGAACAGTTTATCCAGCGTGAAAGACTTGAAAAAGGTGAACCACTTTTAAATCAGGGTCTTCAGGAAGTATTCACTTCAACATTCCCAATCGAGAGCCCGGACGGAAGCATGGCTCTTGAATTCGACCACTATGAGATCGACTTCAAGAACACGAAATTTTCAGAACTTGAATGCAAGAACAAGGGCGCTTCCTATACAGTTGCACTTAAGGCAATCATAAACCTCCACTTCAAGGAAACTGGTCTTGTCATGGAACGCAATGTCTTCATGGGAGACATTCCACTTATGACAGACCGCGGAACATTCATCATCAATGGTGCAGAACGCGTAGTAGTTTCCCAGATCCACCGTTCGCCTGGAGTTATTTTCCAGAATGAAAAGGGTGTACTTTCAAGCCGTATCATTCCATACCGTGGATCATGGCTTGAATTTGAAATCGACCAGAAAAAAGAACTCATTTACGCAAAGATCGACCGCAAGAAGAAGATTCTCGGTACAATCTTCCTTCGCGCACTTGGATATTCAACACGTGAAGAAATCATCAACTGCTTCTATCTAACAGAAGATGTAAAGATTCCTTCAGATGCAGAAAAGCGTGAGGAACTTGCAGGTAAGATTCTCGCAAAGCCTGTTTTGATCAAGGATGACGAGACAGGAGAAGAAAAGAAACTCTTCCGTGCAGGTGACAAACTTCATCCGCATGATCTCGATGACCTTGTTGCACATAACATCAAGGAAATCTGCGTAATTAAGCTCAATACAAAGAAGAACGTAAACAACAAGGATGAAAAGAACCTTTCTCTTGACAGCGAAATGATCGTCAACTGTTTTGAGAAGGAAGAAATCACATTCTCAAAAGATGGTTCAGCAAATCCTGACGAGCCAACAAAGGAAGAATGTCTTTCCAAGGTATATCAGGTTCTCATGCCTGGTGAACCAATCACCATCGAGGCTGCAGAACGCGACCTTACAACAATGTTCTTCAGCATCCGCCGTTATGACCTCGGTCGCGTAGGACGCTACAAGCTCAACAAGAAATTTGAATATGAAAATCCTGTAGAAGACCTTACTCTTACAAAGGACGACATAATCAAGACAATGAAGCACCTCATTGAGGTTTACATCCGTGCGGAAAGCACAGACGATATCGACCATCTTGGCCGCCGTCGTGTTCGTTCCGTAGGAGAACTTCTTACTACACAGTTCAAGACAGCATTTGCACGCATGGAGCGCATCGCAAAGGAACGCATGAACCTCAAGGAAACAGAGACCCTCAAGCCTGCTGACCTTATTTCAATCAAACCTTTGCAGTCGGCTATCCGCGAATTCTACGGATCAAGCCAGCTTTCTCAGTTCATGGATCAGTGTAATCCGCTTGCTGAACTTACTCACAAGCGCCGTATGTCTGCCCTTGGTCCAGGTGGTCTTTCACGTGACCGCGCAGGTTTCGAAGTTCGTGACGTACACTATACTCACTATGGACGCATGTGTCCTATCGAAACTCCTGAAGGACCAAACATCGGTTTGATCGTTTCCCTTGCCATCTTTACAAAGGTCAATGACTACGGCTTCCTCGAGGAACCATACCGCAAGGTTGAAAACGGAAAGGCAACAAATGAAGTCAGGTATCTTGATCCGGATGATGAAGACAAGTACTACATCGGTCAGGTAACAGAAGGAATGAAGAAAGACGGTTCATTCCCAACTGATCTTGTTTCCTGCCGCCATCACGGTGACTATTCAAGCCGCTCGCCAAAGGACATCCAGTACATGGACGTTTCTCCACGTCAGGTTATTTCCGTTTCAGCATCTCTTGTTCCATTCCTTGAACATGATGACGCCAACCGTGCCCTCATGGGTTGTAACATGCAGCGCCAGGCAGTTCCTCTTCTTTTCCCGGAGCCACCACATGTTGGTACCGGTATGGAACGCAAGACAGCCTACGACTCAGGTGTTCTTATCAAGGCACGCCGTGCAGGTGAAGTTGTATGGGTAGAATCAGACCTTATCAAGGTTAAGCCGGAAGGTGTTCGTGGCCAGATTGATGAGTATCCACTCCTCAAGTACCAGAAGAACAACTCGGATACATGCAACCACCAGCGCCCTGTAGTTCAGGTTGGTGAAAAGGTAGAAGCAGGAACTGTTCTCGCTGACGGACCAGCTACATTCAACGGAGAACTTGCTCTTGGACGCAACCTTCTTGTTGGTTTCGTACCATGGAACGGTTACAACTACGAAGACGCTGTTCTCATTTCTCAGCGCGTAGTAAAGGAAGATATGTATACATCAATGCATATCCATGAATTCGAAGTTGAGATCCGTGAGACAAAGCTTGGACCAGAGCGCATTACCCGCGACATTCCTAATACATCGGAAAAGATTCTTGACAATCTTGATTCTGAAGGTATCGTTCGTATCGGTGCAAAGGTTCGTTCCGGAGATATTCTTGTCGGTAAGGTAACTCCAAAGAGTGAAACTGAAACAACTCCAGAATTCAAGCTCCTCAATTCGATCTTCGGTGAAAAGGCCAAGGAAGTACGTGATTCTTCGCTCAAGCTTCCACATGGTTCACAGGGTGTTGTCATCAACATTCAGCGTCTCAAGAGATCTGAAGGTGATGAACTCCAGCCAGGTGTCGATGAGAAGGTAAAGGTCATCATCGCTGAAAAGCGTAAACTCGTTGTCGGTGACAAGATGGCCGGACGCCACGGAAACAAGGGTGTTGTAGCACGTATTCTCCCGGTAGAAGACATGCCATACCTTGAAGACGGAACTCCACTTGACATCTGTCTTAACCCGCTTGGTGTTCCATCTCGTATGAACATCGGTCAGGTTATGGAAAACGAACTTGGTATCGCAGGACACTTCCTTGATGAATGGTACTCATCACCAGCATTCCAGACACCAAGTCAGGAACAGATCGCAGAAAAACTTGTTGAAGCAGGTCTTTCTCCAGACTGTAAGCAGATCGTTCATGACGGTTTCACAGGTGAACCATTCCTCAATCCAATTTTCGTTGGATGTACATACTTCATGAAGCTTCATCACCTTGTTGATGATAAGATGCATGCACGTTCAACAGGACCTTACTCACTCGTTACTCAGCAGCCACTTGGTGGTAAGGCTCAGTTCGGTGGTCAGCGTCTCGGAGAAATGGAAGTTTGGGCTCTGGAAGCTTACGGTGCAGCAAATACACTTCAGGAAATGATGACAATCAAATCCGATGATATGAACGGCCGTTCAAAGGTTTACGAATCAATCGTCAAGGGTGAACCGGCAGCACCAATCGGTGTACCGGAATCATTCAACGTCATGGTTCAGGAACTTCGCGGTCTTGCATTGGATTTTACAATTTATGATGACAAGGGCAAGCAGATTGCTCTTACGGAACGTGACCAGGAACTTATCGACAAGGTAGGTTCAGGATTCGATAAGGAGGGTAACGAAAATGCGTGATATTCAGGATTTTTCAAGTCTTAAAATCAAACTTGCCTCACCGGAAAATATCCGTTCATGGTCTTACGGCGAAGTAAAAAAGCCTGAGACAATCAATTACCGTACTCTCCGTCCGGAGAGGGAAGGTCTCTTCTGTGAAAAGATCTTCGGTACTACAAAGGAATGGGAATGTTACTGTGGTAAATTCAAGAGCATCCGTTACAAGGGTGTTGTCTGTGACCGCTGTGGTGTTGAAGTTACTCATTTCAAGGTTCGCCGTGAACGTACAGGTCACATTGATCTTGCAGCTCCGGTAAGCCACATCTGGTACTATCACTCAGTTCCTAGCCGTATGGGTCTTCTTCTTGATCTCCCTGTTGCTCATCTCCGTTCAATCCTGTACTACGAAAAGTATATCGTCATTGAACCGGGTGACACAGACCTTAAAAAGAATGACCTTCTCACAGAAGATGAATATCAGGCAGCAGAAGAACGCTATGGCGGATCTTTCACAGCCGGTATGGGTGCTGAAGCCATCAAGACTCTTCTTGAGACAATCGACCTCGATGCTCTCTCTGCAGAACTTCGTGCAAAGATGATTGAGAAGGGTCCAAAATCAGACAAGCGTCTTCTCAAGAGAATTGAAATCGTTGAGAATTTCCGCAGCTCTGACAACAAGCCGTCATGGATGATCCTTGACGTGATTCCTGTAATTCCGCCTGATCTTCGTCCAATGGTTCAGCTTGATGGTGGACGTTTTGCAACATCTGACCTCAACGACCTTTATCGTCGTGTCATCAATAGAAACAACCGTCTCAAGAAACTTCAGGGACTTTCTGCTCCGGATATCATCATCCGCAACGAAAAGCGTATGCTCCAGGAAGCTGTTGATTCGCTCTTTGACAACTCAAAGCGCAAGCAGCGTGTTCTCAAGGGAGCTGCAAACCGTCCACTCAAGTCAATCTCCGACATGCTTAAGGGTAAGCAGGGTCGTTTCCGCCAGAACCTCCTCGGTAAGCGCGTAGACTACTCTGGTCGTTCCGTAATCGTTGTCGGTCCGGAACTCAAGCTCTGGCAGTGCGGTCTTCCTGAAAAGATGGCTCTTGAACTCTTCAAGCCTTTCATCATGAAGAAGCTTGTCGACAACGGAATCGTATTCAACATCAAGAAGGCAAGATCTCTCGTAGAAAGCGAAGACGAAGCCGTATTCAATATCCTTGACGAAGTAGTTCGCGAACATCCGGTCATGCTTAACCGTGCTCCGACCCTCCACCGCCTTGGTATCCAGGCATTTGAACCTGTTCTTGTTCCTGGAAAGGCCCTCAAGCTTCACCCACTCGCATGTAAGGCTTTCAATGCCGACTTCGATGGTGACCAGATGGCCATCCACGTTCCTCTTACACAGGCTGCACAGATGGAATGCTGGACATTGATGCTTTCAGCAAGAAACCTTCTTGACCCTGCAAACGGAAACACAATCGTGGCTCCATCACAGGACATGGTTCTCGGTATCTACTACATGACATCAATCAAACCTGAAGCAAAGGGAACTGGAAAGTTCTTCTCTTCTGCAGACGAAGTTCGTCTTGCTGCTTCTTCAGGTTCAATTGACTGGCAGGCAGAAATCAAGATCCACAAGAATATTCTTGGCAAGTGCGTAAACAAGGACAGCAATCCTGAGGACAGATATATCCTTACATCTGCTGGTCGCATGGCATTCAACGAATCAATGCCGGAAGAAGTTGACTTCTACAACGAGCAGATGGGAGACAAGGCCCTCAAGAAGATGATTGAGAGCGTTTACCATAACGAACAGACTTCCGACAAGCGTATCAAGGCCCTTATCGAAGAAAAATTCGGAGCCACAACAATGGATCCGGAAACTCTCGAAAAGGTTATGAATGATGACGATGCAATTGCACAGATCAACAAGATCTTCAATAGAGAAACTCCAATCGAGGAAAGCAAGATAAGGAAACTTATCCCGGCCCTCTATTCCGTAGACCGTGCATGGCTCACAATTCAGATGCTCGATGCAATCAAGGCAACTGGTTATAAGAATGCAACTTTCTATGGTGCAACTCTTTCCATGGACGATATCGTTGTTCCGGCTGAAAAGAAACAGATGATCGACGAGGCAAATGCTGAAGTTGAAAGAATCGTCAAGCAGAACAAAGACGGTGTCATCACAGAAGAAGAACGCTATAACAGATCGATCGCTATCTGGGAAAAGACTACAGACAACCTTACAAACCTCATGTATGACAAGATGGGTAAGGATAAAGACGGATTCAATACCATCTACATGATGGCTATCTCCGGTGCCCGTGGTTCCAAGAAGCAGATTTCTCAGCTTGCCGCCATGCGTGGTTTGATGCAGAAGCCTAACGGAGCAATCATTGAACTTCCTATCAAGGCAAACTTCAAGGAAGGTCTTTCGGTTATCGAATACTTCATCTCATCTAACGGTGCCCGCAAGGGTCTTTCCGATACAGCCCTCAAGACAGCCGACGCAGGTTACATGACACGTCGTCTCGTTGATGTTGCCCAGGATGTAGTTGTTAATGAAGATGACTGTGGTACAATCAATGGTATCTACTACTCGGCAATCAAGGAAGGCGATGAAGTCAAGGTTCCTCTTGCAAAGCGTATTGCAGGACACTATCCGATCGAAAGAATCATCGACCCTGTAACTGGTGAACTGCTCTGTGATGTCAACCAGTACATCGATGAGCACCTTGCTGAAAAAATCGATAATGCCGGTGTAGAAAAAGTAAAACTCCGCACAGTTCTTACTTGTGAAAGCAAGCACGGTATCTGTGTTAAGTGCTACGGCAAGGACCTTGCACGCAACAAGATCGTAGAAATCGGTGAAGCAGTCGGAACAATCGCTGCCCAGTCAATCGGTCAGCCAGGTACACAGCTTACACTCCGTACATTCCATACTGGTGGTGCCGCTGAATCAAGCCAGAGAGACAACCACATCGCAATGAACTACGATGTATTCATCCAGAGCCTTGAAGGTACACATGTAGAAAAGAAGAACGGTGACTGGCTCTTTACACGTCGTGGAAAGATGGTGGTGACAAAGCTCTTCAACACTTATACTGTTGATTCAGGCGATGAGGTCGTGGTAGCTGATGGAGCACGTGTTCGTAAGGACAACGTAATCTACAAGCACAAGGGACAGGAAGTTCTTGCCTCTGACGCAGGCCGCATCATCATCAGAGGAAAGACAATTTACCTTACAAGCAATGACCAGGATGTTGAAATTGCCAACGGTTCAATTGTCTACTCAAAATATGTCGGTGCAGAATGTGTCGCAAAGGCACGTGAGGCCGTAGGTGAATTCGACCCATACTCAGAACCAATCATTGCTGAAGTATCCGGTTATATCCACTATGAAGACATCATTGATGGCATTACTCTTGAGGTTAAGGAAGACAAGCAGACAGGCAACGTTGAACGCCGTATCTCTGATCTCCACCTTGATGTAAAACAGCCACGTATCCGCATCACTGACGAAGACGGAAATGAATATGCATCTTACCATATGCCAGTTGGAGCTCTCTTGAGCAACGATATCAAGGATAAAGGTAAGGTTGAAGCCGGAACTACACTCGCCAAGATGGCAAAGGCTGCAGCAAAGGCTAACGATATCACTCTCGGTCTTCCACGTGTATCTGAACTCTTTGAAGCCCGCAAGCCAAAGAATCCTGCAGTAATCGCACAGATTACAGGTACAGTTTCTTTCGGCAAGATCGTAAAGGGAAAGAGAACAGTCATTGTCAAGGATGAATACGGAAAGGAATTCAACCATCTTGTTCCAATGGTAAAACGTCTTCTTGTCCGTGACGGCGATAAGGTTGTCGCAGGTGAAAAGCTTTGTGACGGTTCAATCGACGCACATGATGTACTTTCAGTACTTGGAGAAGACAATCTCCAGAACTTCCTTATGGATGAAATCCAGAGCGTTTACCGCGCACAGAACGTAGACATCAACGACAAGCATATCGGTACAATCATCCGCCAGATGCTCAAGAAGGTTGAAGTCATCTCTGTAGGTGATACAAAGTTCAGATATGGACAGCAGGTGGACAAGTATTCATTCCGTGAAGAGAATGAACGTGTCATCTCTGAAGGTGGACAGCCAGCCATTGCACGCCCTATGTTCCAGGGTATCACAAAGGCAGCCCTTGCAGCAGATTCATTCATCTCTGCATGTTCATTCCAGGAAACAACACGTGTACTTACAAATGCTGCCATCGAAGGAAAGGTAGACCACCTTCATGGACTTAAGGAAAACATTATCATCGGTCATAGAATCCCGGCTGGTAGTGGTATCCGCCGTTACAGCAACGTAAAGCTTTTCGACAACTCTGCAACAGACCTTGATGCAAAGATGAAGGAAATCCTTGAACAGCGTATGCTTGAACAGAAGGAAGCGGAAGCTTTGCAGGCTGTACAGCCAATGGCAGACTCTGCTTCTGATGACGAATAATTCAGGATTATGGCAGGCGGAACTACCTTGTTCTGCCTTGCTTGCCTGTAAATTCCTTGGGTTTCCATGAATTCCAAAAGAATTTACGGAAATTCCGTGGAATTTGTCACTTATAGCTGCTGAATTCCTGTAAATTCCCTTGACCGGTATTTACGGAATTCAGTATAATTTTTCAACTTGTTTTGTTTTATTTTTGGGAGTGCTGCCCAATTAAAATAGGAGAATAGGCGATGCCTACAATTAATCAGTTAATTCGTAAAGGTCGTCAGTCATCTGCAAAAAGAACTAAGGCTCCAGCCCTTCAGTCTTGCCCACAGAAGCGTGGCGTTTGCACTCGCGTTATGACAATGACACCTAAGAAACCAAACTCGGCTCTTCGTAAGATTGCTCGTGTTCGCTTGAGCAATGGTATTGAAGTAACAGCTTACATTCCAGGTATTGGACACAACCTTCAGGAACACTCAGTTGTTCTCGTTCGTGGTGGACGTGTTAAGGACCTTCCTGGTGTACGCTATCACATCATCCGTGGTACAAAAGATACACTCGGTGTAGACGGACGCAAGCGCGCTCGTTCTAAGTACGGTGCTAAAAAGCCTAAGGCATAATTTTTAAGAGGAGTTTAACTATGGGAAGACATAAGAAATCAGTTAATCGTCCAGTTATGCCGGATGAAAGATACAACAGTGTGGTAATCTCTAAGTTCGTTTGCCGCATGATGCTTGATGGAAAGAAAGCAGTTTGTCAGCGTGTTATCTATGATGCACTTGACAAGCTTAAGACAAAGACTGACAAGGATCCTCTCGAAGTATTCTTGAAAGCCCTTGATAATGTAAAGCCAAGCGTAGAAGTTAAGTCTCGTCGCGTTGGTGGTGCAACATACCAGGTACCTATCGAAATCCGTGAAGCTCGTCGTGAAGCTCTCGGAATGAGATGGATGATCGCAGCTGCTCGTGCACGCAACGGTCATGGTATGGCAGAAACACTTGCTGCTGAAATCTTCGATGCTTTCAACAACACAGGTTCTGCATATAAGAAGAAGGAAGATACACACAAGATGGCAGAAGCAAACAAGGCTTTTGCTCACTTCCGCTTCTAGTCAAAGGGGTTTCCCCAGACAGACAAAGGCGCCCGGTCTGGGCGTCTTTTTTTTGTATAAAGAAAACCTCCAGCTCGGCTGGAGGTTCAGAAAGCTTTAGCTA
>SAMEA3663241__coassemble_349_pt1 | contig 11856 bp, 14 predicted proteins | sample SAMEA3663241__metabat2_high_PE_014 | metagenome-assembled genome bin SAMEA3663241 (sample SAMEA3663241) | pig gut metagenome | biome: pig gut; feature: pig-associated habitat; material: faeces | place: China | collected 2013
AAACGGCTGGACTTTGAACGGGAATACCATCACGGTTGCTGCATCCACAAGATTTGTTAAGGTTCAGCTGCAGTCGGTTACGGATAAGATTTCAGCATACCTTTCCCAGGTTTATGGAAGGACAATTGCTTTTGAAGTAAAGGTTTTTGAAAAGCAGGCTGAGGAAGAAAAAATAGTTTTACCAAAGGAAGTGGAAATTCTTTGCGAGGTGTTCAAAGGTTCGCTTCTTGGTGCCCAGTAAAAAAGGAGGCTTTTGAATGGCAGTAAAAGTTTTTATCGATGGTAAAGAAGGTACAACGGGGCTTAAGATTTTTGAGCGTTTTGCAAAAAGATCTGATCTTGAGATAATTGAAATTGACGAGGAAAAACGCAAGGACAGCAGTGAGCGCGCCAAGTGCATCAATGCATCCGACTTCACTTTCCTTTGTCTTCCTGATGCAGCTTCAATTGAGGCCGTATCACTTTGCACCAATCCAAAGGCAAGGATCATCGACGCTTCGACAGCACACCGCGTCAATCCGGATTGGGCCTACGGATTCCCTGAACTGGACAAGAGCTTTCGTGAGAAAATCGAAAAGTCAAACCGCGTTGCAAATCCCGGATGCTATGCCAGCGGTTTCAATGCAATTGCATATCCCCTTGTGAAAAGCGGAATCATGCCAAAGGACTATCCTGTTTGCGCCAATGCGGTTTCAGGTTATTCCGGAGCGGGGAAAAAGGCAATCGCACTTTATGAAGCAGAGGGCCGCAATTTTGAACTGGACAGCCCTCGTCTTTATGCACTCACCCAGGGACACAAGCATCTTCCTGAAATGAAGATAATTCCGAGGCTTGAATATGAGCCTATTTTCAATCCTTATGTCTGCGATTACTTTCAGGGCATGACTGTCACGATCGGTCTTTTTACAAGGTTGCTTGCAAAAAAAGTTACTGCAAAGGATGTATGGGAAATGTTTGCTTCCCACTATGACGGATGCAATTTCGTAAAGGTTGCAGGTTTCATGGGCGAAGGAACTCTTGTGGAACCTTTTATTCCGGCCAATACTCTTGCAAATACAAACATGATGGAAGTTTTCGTATATGGAAACGACGACCGCATCTGTGTTACTACAAGACTTGATAACCTTGGAAAGGGTGCTTCTGGTGCTGCAGTTCAGTCCCTCAACATCATGATGGGTATCGACGAGACAACAGGGCTGGTATAATCAAGAAAAAGCATTGAGTAGTAGTGTTGATGAACACTCCCATCGGGAACTTTCATCTGCTCCGACGGCAAGAAAAGACGAGAAAATTGTTTTCTGTCATTGCGAGGCATGAAATGCCGTGGCAATCCATAGTTTACTAATACAAGGATAATATTATGAATCCATTTGAGATGATGAAAAATTTGGGCGGCCTTCAGAACCAGCTTAAGGAAGCACAGGAAAAACTTGGGGCTCTTCGTGCTACGGGATCTTCCGGCGGCAACATGGTTCAGGTTACGCTGAACGGAAAATTTGAGCTCATGGATATCAAGCTTGATCCGATCTGCGTGGACAACCGCGATGTTGGAATGCTCCAGGACCTTATCGTTGCGGCACATCATGCTGCCATGGAAAACATGCAGGAAAAGATGAAGTCGGAACTTGGTCCCATGCTTGGCGGAATGAATATTCCCGGCCTTTGATCTGCAGGTAATTTAAAAATGAATGCACTTGATGAACTTACAGAAAGTTTTTCTCATCTTCCGGGCATAGGAAAAAAATCCGCAGCCCGCATTGCAAACAGCCTGCTCAAGGCAGACAGCTACTTCATGTCGCGCTTTGCGGAGCAGATAAGGACATTGCAGGAAAAAATTAAGCCATGCTCCATCTGCGGTTCGTGGACGGAAGAAGATCCTTGTCCCGTATGTTCCGATGTTACCCGTGACCGCAGCGTCATCTGTGTCGTGGAACAGCCTCAGGATGCTGCGACAATTGAAAGCAGCCACGAATTTCATGGGCTCTTTCATGTCCTCGGTGGTGTGATTTCTCCCCTCGAAGGGATGACTCCGGACAAGCTGCGTATCAGTTCCCTTGTGGATCGCGTCAAGGAAGGGGCTGTAAAGGAAGTAATCCTTGCAACAAACCCTACCGTTGAAGGTGACACTACAGCTCTGTACATTCAAAGGATTCTTGCTGACAGCGGTGTGACCGTTACACGCCTTGCTTCCGGCCTGCCTGTTGGAGGTGACCTTGAATATGCAGACCGACTTACACTGGCAAGAAGCTTCCGTGGAAGGACACAATTTTAAGCGGCAAAGTTTTGTCTGCATTATCTCAGGCAGATTTTTCCGCTTTCGTTTCTTGGGAGTTTTTCATAATGGATGTATTTTTGAGGAATGAAAACGGGAGAGATTCCGTCAAAAACTGAATTTGGCAAAGATGATGGAAGATCTTTTCCTGATATGTGGGCAACGACAATTTTCTTTGAATTCTTTTCTTCCACACTGATTTCACATTCTTCGATATTGGAAACCTGAAGCAGCCGCTTTTTGATTTCACAGGCATTTATTTTTTCTCCAAGAATGTTCAGCTGGTCGTCGGAGCGGACGTTAAGATACAGAAGTCCGTCTTTCAGATAACCTTTGTCCTTTGTGTCATAGTAACCTGAAATTCCGCAGACGGAAAAAGGGGAGTCAACAAGAATGTTTCCTTCCGGTGAAAATTTTACCTTTATGGAATCGAATATTTTTCCCACACAGTTTTCGTGGGCAGGTTTTTCATTCAGCACATTATAGGAAACATAATTTACTTCAGAAGAACCGTAGTAAAGTATTATTTTTGCATTGGGAAAACAAAAGCGGGTCATCTCAAAAAGTTTTTCACCGATGAACTGTGAACCGCAGATTATTGTCCTGATGTTTTCAAATCTTCCTCCGTGGCGGACTAGGTGCAGAAGTTTGTCTGGAATCAGGTAGATGGTGTCGATTCTGTTCTTTAGGATTTCCTCCGCCCAGACTTGAGCGCGGAATGAAGATGCGCAATGCAGGAATGCTCCATTTTCCACCGCTTCATAGGCAATGTTCAGGTTGCCGGTGAATGCAAGACTTCCGTGGATGAAAATTCTTGAGCCTGAATTGATTGAAAAAAGTTCATCCTGCTCCGGGAAAAAATCAGTCCAGCTTTTTTTTGTTCTGAAATATAATTTTGGTTTTCCTGTCGTTCCTGATGAGGCGACTGCAAAATCTGCTTCCTTTGGTATTTCCACGGCTTCAATGATTGAATCGTCAAGCTTCCGTGGGGCAATGATTGGAATGCATGAACCAAGGTTCGATGTAAATTCCTTCAGCTGAAGTTCAGGTTTGTCCTGGTGAATCAGATGCAGATGTTTCATTTTATCCTCTCAAGAAGAATGGCACCTGCAATTCCGCCTGCAGCAGGAACCGTCGCTATTCCGTAGTGTTCGTCAAAATGTTCAAGGGCCTTCATCAGGTGGAGGACCACTATGGCACCGGACGCTCCATATGGATGACCGTAAGCAAGGGCACCTCCGAAAGCATTGGACGGCTTGGAAAATCTTTTTTTGTACAGAAGGTCAAGGCAGGCGAAGGCCTGATTGTAATCTATTCTGTCGATTTCGCTTTCATTGACTTCAGATTTTTCAATGAGCTTTTCCATTGCAATGATCATGCATTCAGGGCTTAAAAATCGCGGGCCTCCAACTGTAACTGCATCGCAGATTTTAAAAAGAGGGCCATCGGATTTTTTTGCAGTAGTTTCATCCGCAATCGTAACAAATGCCGCACCGTCGTTGAAAAGACAGCTGGTGGCAGCGTTTATGATTCCGTCTGGAAGAACAGGCGCAAGTCTTTCAATGAATTTTTTGGAAATTGAATTTCTTATTCCTTCATCTTTTTCAAGGCCAAAAACCGGAATCGCAAGAGCCCTGATTATATCCGCTGATTCTGCAGCCTTCCCATGACTTTCAACAGCGGGCGCAATTAGATCTTCTGTAGTGAATCCGTGCTTCCTGCATGTTTCGTCTGCGCTCATTATCATTGAATCTTCGCAGAAGGTTTCCGGAATGAACTGGGCGGAAACATAGGAATTGTCTGCTTTGCCAGGGTCATGGTTCGGGTGGTTTTTGTTGTATGAGCGCACACAGCAGGTTGAAGCACTTTCTGCTCCTCCACAAATCACCACGGAATTAAGGTCTGATTTGATTCTGGCAAAACCCGTCATTATGCTTTCAAGGCCTGATGCACACTGGGCATCGATTGTGATTCCCGGGATGTCGTCACCAAGTCCTGCTTTGAGGAGTGCAAGCCGTGCAAGGTTTCCGCCTCCGCTTGTGCAGTTTCCGGCAATTACCATTTGTGCATTTATTCCAAGTGCTGAGTTTTGCAGTTTCAATTCCTTCAAAACTTCGCCCGCCAAATCTTCAGTCGGAATGTTTTTGTATGCCTTGTTCTTCAGGCCTATGAAAGTCCTCAGTCCGTTTATTATGAATGCGTCTGACATTTTTTCGATTGGATGTTTTCAGTTAGAATTCTTCTATTTCAAGCCCAAGTTCTTCAAGCATTTCAAGATCTTCCTTGTTGGTGCTTCCTTCTACTGTAAGAAAGTCTCCGCTGATGAGGGCGTTGGCTCCGCTTAAAAATGCATCGCGTCCGTTTTGCCCAAGGGATTTTCTTCCTGCTGCACAACGGATGAACTGCGACGGCATTATGAAGCGGAACACTGCGATGGTCTTCAATGCTTCTTCCTTTGAAATCTTTTCAATGTTTTCAAGGGGTGTTCCTGGAATCGGGGTCAGGATGTTTACAGGCACAGACTGAACTTCAAGATCGCATATGGTCATTGCAAGGTCAATTCTGTCTTCGATGGTTTCTCCCATGCCGATGATTCCGCCTGAGCAGATTTCAAGTCCTGCCTTTTTTGCGTTTTTAATTGTTTCGATTCTGTCTTGGTAGGTATGTGTCGTGCAGATTTTGAAAAAATAATTTCTGCTTGTCTCCACATTGTGATGGTATCTTACAACTCCTGCTTCCTTAAGCTGAACCATCTGTTCGTAGGAAATGATTCCGTGGGAAGCACAAAGTAAAAGTTTTCCGTCTGTTGTCTTTAGAATTTCCTTGTAGCATTCAAGTGCCTGATCGAACTCCTGCCCCTTGAGTCCAACTCCGCTTGTTACAAGTGAAAGGCGTGAAACTTTGTTTTCAATGGCTTTCTTGCACTGTGGAATTGCATCTTCCGGTTTTATCATGGGATGGCTTGTGCAGCTTGTTTTCCAGTGGGCACTCTGCGCGCAGTACCTGCAGTTTTCTCCGCATTTTCCCTGACGTGCGCTTATGATGGAACATACGCTTGTCGTTTTTGGAGCACAGGCAAGCCGTATTTCGTTGGCGGCCTTTGCAAGTTCTTCAAGCGGCTGGTCAAAAAGTGCAAGGGCATCCTCTTTCGTTATTCTGTAGTTTTCTTTGATGATCTTCTCTTTGATTTTGTCAATCATAGTTTCCTCTGTTTAGAATTGCTTTTCGTTTTGTTTCCGCCTTGAATAGAAGGCAGGAGAAAAGAGCTTCGAATTGTGCCATTGAATTTCTTATGGTAATGAATGGATTCCGGCTTTTGCGGCTTCTTGCAAGACCGGCTTTCTGTATCTTATTCCATGTCTCAAAAACCATGGGCATGAAATTTATTGCGAGTGAAATCAGCAGTGCTGTGTGGAGTTTTTTTACAGGCGGAACTATTTTAGCTACCAAAGTTTCCACAGTCTCAAGAGCTGATTGAATCTGCATCGGTGAAGTTGTTTCAAAAATGATCTGACATGCAAGAGCCGTTATGAAAAGACGCACGGTGTATTCAACACCAGCCCAGAAACCTTCAACATTAATCGATGCTTCCGGAGTATAATTGAATGACCTTAAAAGCAGAATGAGGGTTCCGATTGTAAGCACGTATTTCATTGCGGAGACCGTCTTGAAATTGCATTTCCCCAGAATGAAAAGCAGAACTGTGAAAGCAAAGCAGATGCCAAGTTTCAGTTTTTCGTAATCACAATCTCTGAACACGCTGATGCATAGAACAAAGATGAAGATGAGTTTAGCGAGGGCAGGAATTCTTGAAAGTACTGAATTTCTGTTCCTGTAGCAGAACATTTCTACAGCCATATAAGATCCTCTTTTTTCATTCCGCCTGCAAGTGGATTTCTGATGCTCCACTGTTCCAGATTTTCCTTAAGGCCGTCTTCAACAGTTCCGTCGAAACGAATCCTGCCTTTATCCAGAATGATGAAAGTGTCGGCAAGGGAAAGAACTTTTTCAAGCTCGTGGGTGAGGACGATTATTGTCTTTTTTTCATTTTTCAGCTGGATAAGAATTTCATTGACCTGCTTTACACCCGGCCAGTCGAGGTTTGCGTACGGTTCATCAAAAATGAAGATATCCCTGTTCATGGCAAGGATTCCGGCAACAGCCAGCCTTCTTTTTTCTCCGCCTGAAAGGGTACGTGACGGAGAAGATTTCTTGTGCATGAGGCCAGCCGCGTTCAATGACGAGTCGATTCTCTGGGTAAGCTCATTTTTTCTGAGACCGCAGTTTTTGGCTCCGAACGCAACATCTTCTTCGACTGTTTCTCCAAGAATCTGGGCATCGGCATCTTGAAAGACAAGACCGGCCTGGCTCTTTGTGATGATCTTTCCTTTTGTAGGTTCATCGAGTTTTGCGATGAGACTCATGAGTACACTTTTCCCGGATCCATTGGAACCTGCGATGACTGTAAAACTTCCTTCCTTTATGGAAAAGGAAACATCTTCCAGGGCCATTGTCTTATCCGGGAATATTTTTGTTACGTTCTGTATTTCAATTGCATTCATAGACTAGCCAAGCATCACGGTGCGTCGGAGTTTCTTTGTAAGAAAGACCATCAGTACAAGTTTGATTGTATTCCCAGGTATGAATGGAAGAACTATGAACGGTATTGATTCCGTAAAGGATTTGCCTGTCACGTGCATGAATCCGAGAATTCCAAGAAGGAATACGGTTACTGTTGCAGCAAGGGCTGCGATGAAAATTGAAACATACTGCCTCGAGTTTGAATGTTCTTCATCGCGCTTTAGAAGAATTGAAAGTATCATTCCTCCGACAAATGCTCCGACCATGTATCCTATAAGAAAGCCGCAGGATGGACCTGAAGTCAGTACATGAAGTCCGGCTTTTCCTGAAAAGACAGGAAGTCCAATTGCACCAAGAACGAGGAACACGGCCACTGAAATGGTTCCGTAAAGAGGACCTAGAACAAGTCCGGACAGCATGGCCATCATGTCCTGGATGACGATTGGAATTCCGCCTGGAAGAGGAATGATGATGAAGCATCCTGCCGCAGTCAAAGCCGCAAAAAGTGCGCTCAATACAAGTTTTTTGAATTTGCTGTTCATTTTAAATACTCCGTTTTCAATAAATTTATGGAGCAGGGCGGGTAGAATCTTTCTTCTCCCCTGCATTCCGTAATTGCAAAACCATATGAGTTTATTCCTTTGAAGACAATGGACTTTTCAGAATCCTTAAGCCGGAACTTTTTCCCGATGTCGGGGCAATAGAGGCTCCATAGCATTTCAAGATCGCTGTTGCTTTCCTTTGCCAGGTTGAATCCGTTTTTAAGTTCATCCACAATTTCTTTAAGAATTTCCTTTCTCGGAATTTTCGTATCCGGGGCAAAGATGCAGTCTGTCTCCTTGAGCTTTGGTTTTGAGGAAAGGTTTATTCCAAGACCAAGATTTATCCAGTTTGTGAAAGAACCTGTCGCGCTTAAATCGTCAAGAATTCCACCGGTCTTTCCTTTGTCTGTCCATATGTCATTTGGCCATCTCAGAAAAATTTTTCTTCCGCTGTGTCTTTCAAGTGTTTTTGCCGCGGCGATCTGACATGCCATGACGAATCTGTGGCTTTCATAAAGCGGAACATTTTCCTTTGAGACCATGGTGCATGCAATGGATCCTTTTGTTGTCGTCCATTTATGGTCTGCATGTCCCTGACCCATTGTCTGGATGTCCGCGGTAATTACTTTCAGTTCCCCTTTTTCGCAGTTTTCTGCTGCAATGCGTCCCTGGATCATGGTTGAATCTGTTTCTGTGAAATGGGAAAAACTGGATTCACCTTTTCCGAATTCCCATGGGTAAAGGCTGTCTTCAAGATCCTTTGAAAGAACATAGCCATTTCTGTTGGACTGTATGTCATAACCTGAATTCTGAAGTGATTGGACGGCTTTCCACACGGCAACCCTTGATACTCCGGTTTCACCGGCAATAACGTCCCCTGTTACAGGGTTGCTGCTGTTGCGAAGAATTTCGAGAATTTTGGATTTTGTCGAAGTTTTTTCGTTAACCATTAATATCAATAGGTTAACGAATTTGGCGTCATAAGGTCAATAGATCAGTTGGTGCCGGAATGACCTTCAATGAAAAGCCGGCATTTTTCCGCCATGGCGTCATATCCACCGGAAATAAAGATTTCCCTTGCCCAGTCGGCATCGTCAATGGCTGATTCTATTTCTTCCTTATCCGGATTTCCTTTTACCAGGATCATTGCCCTTGCGAAATAGTCACTTGCTATGGCCGAGGTGTTTTCCGCATCCCTGTCATATTTCAAGGCGTTTTCGATTGCTTCAAGGGCACCTTTTTTGTTTCCGTCGATGCTTCTCATTCTTGCAATTGAGTACCAGTCCAGTCCTATCTCTGTGATGTAGGCTTCGCTGACATGGATTTCTGCCGCCTTGAGGTATGCAAGTTCAGCCTTTTTGTATTCCGAATTTCTCGCAAGATGGTTACCTTTGATCCTATACAGGTAGGATAGATAGTAAGGTTGCTTCAGAAACTGTTTTTCAAGTTCCGCAAGGGAATTAAGGTCCGCTGTTGAACTGACAAGATCCATCTCATAGAGGCGGCAGACAGCCAAAAGAAAAGCGCCGTCAGTTGATCTTGATGCGTATTTTTTTGCCTTGGCAAGGTACTCATCCGGAGACGAATTCGTGTAATATTTGATGACGGCGCGCGAAAGGGAGATCTTGCAGAGAAGGTCCGTGTTGTCCACAGAAAAGGACAGTTTCGCCGCCTCGTCAAGATGTTCTTCCGCCTGCAGGTAATGTGCCGAAGCGATTTCGGAGTTGGCAAGCTCGTAGATGCCGGAAGCATTTTCCATGATTGCAGAAACCTTCATAGGTTTTTTGGGTTTCGCTCCAAATGAAAGTGTCGGGAGTGACAATAGGATAAGGAGAATTGAAAATATCTTAAGGCTGCGTTTTTTCATCATCAGAACTCCGTGTTTCTAAGCTGGATTGTGCTTGTGTTGGATGTGGAACGTTCCTCAATGCGCTTGTTTATGAAGCCAATGTTTTTTACACCGCTGAGGATGTCCCTTACCTGAACAAGGGCCTGGTTCAGCTGGGTAAGAAGTTCGTTTACCTGAGGATCGACATTGCCCATGAGGTGGGAGGCATTCTTTGATACCGATTCAAGGTTTCCAAGAATGGTTTCGATGTTTTTTGAAAGTTCAGGACCAAGAATAGATGTTATTCCGTCGGTGTTGATTTCCGCAAGAATGTCTGAGATGTTTGCAAGGATTTTGTTTATTTCAGTTCCGCCTGTACCTGAAAGAATTCCGTCTGCGTCTGCGATGACGTTGTCCAGGTTTTTGAAGAACCGTCCCAGTTCCGTCTTGTCCGTTCCCGTGAATGCTTCGTTCAGCTGGGAAATGAGGAAGTTCACGTTGTCGACGAGGGATGTCACCTTGTTCAGGATGAGGGCAATTGAATCAGAACTTCCTTCTATGTAGATCTTTCCTTTTGCGATGTAATCAAGACCTTCCGCCGAATCTGTCCTGTAGATTTCACTTCCGCTTTCTATGAGTTCCGTACCTTCTCCAGAATGGAAAACAAAGGATGAACCGAATGGACTTGATGCAAATTCAACAAGAGAATACTGACGTACATATTCCGCATATTCGGCAAGGATGTAGTAGTTTACGCGCACCATGGATCCTTCGAGGGAGATGGATTTTACTTTTCCAATGGAAAAACCTTTGTATGTCAGTTCCTTTCCGACGGCGAGGCCACTGGAATTCTCAAAGATGCTGTAATAGCTGTATTTTTTCTCAAACCATTTCTGCGTCACGCCTATGGAAAAAATCAGTGCAATCAATCCAACGATGGCGATGAGCGAAAACAATCCGACAATCTGATCGGCATGCTTAATCTTGAATTTCATTTATGAGTCCCTCTTTCATAACTATTTTTCTTGCGGGAAATTCCTTTACAAAACCAGGTCTATGACTGATGTAGACCATTGTGTTTCCAGCATCCACGAAATTGTGCAGGATCTCAAGAACGTTTGAGACAGCTTTTACATCAAGAGATTCCGTCACTTCATCAAGGAAAAGGATCTCTGGTCTTAATATCAACGCTCTGGCAAAAGCGACTTTTTTCTGTTCTCCCATGGAAAGGTCGGCTGGTCTGAGTTCAAGGGAGCGTTCGTAGTTTATAAGGTGACAGATGTTTTTTACTTCCTGGATCCTGTCCTGCAGCGGCATGTCCGGATGATGGATCTGCAATGGAAGCGAAAGATTCTGAAAGATATTCTGGTTTGCCCAAAGGGCTGAGTCCTGGAAGATGAAGGCCATTTTTTTTCTGAAAGCTTTGTTCTGCCTGTCGTTCATGCTGTGGATGTCGGTGCCTTCAAAATATACTGTCCCCGATGTGGGAACAAGAATTCCCGCGGTGATCTTTATCAACGTTGATTTTCCGCTTCCTGATTTCCCGTCCAGCTGAATCACGGAACCTTTTTCAATGTCAAAGGAAACACCTTTAAGCAGTGGAGTCATGTTGCGTGAATAGCATGTAATGTTTTCTAAGGAAAAAAGAGCCATCTGTTCTGCTACCTCATGGCTACCATGATTATTATCAATACGTCTGCGACAATGATGAACATGAAGGATTTTGTTACCGATGCAATCCCTGCAACCGGAACTTCCGTAGATGCGCGTTCAACATTGAAACCGAAATATGTGGATGCGATGGAGACAATCATTCCAAAGACAATGCTTTTCACGATGGAAACCCAGATGGACATGAGGTCAAAGCTTCTGAAAATTCCAGAAAGGTAGTCCGATGCCTGTACGGGATTGAATATGAGTGAAGCAAGGAAAGGCCCGAAAGTTCCGCACAGACAGAAATAGAGGTTGAGAAAAAAAACAGATGCCGTTACGCCAAGGAATCGAGGAGCGACAAGATAGCTGATGGGATCGATTCCAAACGAAATGTAGCTTTCAATCTGATGGCTGATCACCATGCCGCCGATTTCAGTTGCTATGGCGGTGGCCGAACGTGCTGTCACGACAAATGCGACAAGAAGAGGCCCTATTTCCTGAACTATTGTCATTACGAGAACTTTGTATATGAGGCTTTCACGTCCAAAGGAAAGGAGGAATTTGTAGCCGATAAGGTAGATTGCTGAACCAAGTGCAGTAGAGAGAAGGGCAATGAGGGGAAGAGCTTCTATGAAGGTAAACAGAAGCTGCATTATGAGAATTTTTCTTGCTGATTTCTCATGCGTCAGAAAGAAGAATGAGGTCTTGAAAACCCGGCCGATGTAGCCAAGCAGATATCCGGAAGAAGAAAATCTCCCTCTGATGAATTTTCCAAACTTTTTTAACATTATGACTGTAATTATAGTAGGAAAATGCCGGATTGAAAACAAAAAAATGAGGATTCAGCCGGAACTCCAAGGTTCTTTGGTGTTTGTTGTGTTTTAGTGAGATTTTTTATAAAATGGACGCATGGTAATAGCTTCTATTGATATGAAAGACGGACATGTTGTCCAGTTGAAAAATGGCAAGGATCTTGTTCT
>SAMEA3663241__coassemble_352_pt1 | contig 11844 bp, 15 predicted proteins | sample SAMEA3663241__metabat2_high_PE_014 | metagenome-assembled genome bin SAMEA3663241 (sample SAMEA3663241) | pig gut metagenome | biome: pig gut; feature: pig-associated habitat; material: faeces | place: China | collected 2013
ATATTCTCCTAAGGATATTTTACTATGGTGCGATGCCAAAGAGTGACACTTTAATTATTTTTCTTCAGAATTTTCGTCATTTACAACGCAAATATCGCCAACATCACAATGAAGTGCTTTGCAAATCTTCTGGAGACTCTCCATTGAGATATAATCGCCTTTACTGAGTTTAGCTAAAATGTTCGAAGAAATACCTGCCAATGGCATAAGTTCGGTCTTATTCTTTATTCCCATAGCAGCAAGCTTTTTCCAAAGTTTTGAATAGTCTATAAACATAATCCACCTTATTCTCATTATATCATGAAAACGTGAAAAAAGGGAGCTATTGTTAAAAAAAAGCCCAGAATTCGTAAGAATTCCAGGCCTTCACCTCCAATTTTAACCGCAAACCTCCGCGGTTAAATCCGCTCCACTTTATATTTCCGCCTAAAATCAGCACAACTTCCGCCAAATTTCGCCCGAACCAGACCAATTCACCCCCCCAAAAAAAACACCACGTTAACGAAAAATTAAACCATATTGGGAATTTAATAAAATCAACCTTCTTTGATAAAAGTTTGAAGACTCTATTTTGACTATCGGGCTGAACTTTCATTTTTTTCTCATTTGCAGATTCTTTATATCCAAACTGCTGCAACTTAAACTTTTTGCGATTATAGCAATGATGGGCGAATACATAATCTATTATGGCGGAACAATTGACAATGCAATAGCAGTATTGAAAACATACTACAGACTGTGATTGTACCTTCTGTCCTTTCCCTGCTTGAGTCCGTTCACGGCAAAGGAAATATAAACTGTGCCGTCAGGAATTCCATTGTCCTGGAGTTCTGCGATCTTGAATTCATAGGCGCGTCGGTTTTCGAATTCAGTCATGGCATCCGTCAAAGCCATGCGTTCAATTTTCTTTGCATGATGGTTTTCTTCAGTGATGTTATCAAGTATGTAAAGTGTTCCGATTTTTTTATTCCGTCTTACAAGATCCGTAACCCTTGGTTTGTAGACTTTTCAGAACTTCTTATGACATCGTTTTTCAAAATTTTTTCTTTGATCGTCTCAAGAATCTGCCTGTTTTCTACAGCCATGGAAATGAGGGCGCATGCCAAAATCAAAATGGTGCGGATATTTCCGTCCCTGTTTCTTGTTTTTAGCTTCTGATGAATTACGATTCCAAAGACGGCAATCATGTATGCAATCAACAGAGCCGTGTAAGTCTTTGCCGTCATCTCAACAAGATATCCGATATTGTTGATCAGGGTTGCAAGACTGTAGAGAAAAAGGTTTGAATATGTTTTCTGCTTCCATGTCGTGAAAAGATATATAGTCGTAAAAAAAAGCATGAGTACGCTTACAGACTGCAGGACAACAGAAAGCTTATAGATCCCCATAAAAAATTTACTACAATATGCCGTTTTTTTCTAGGCTAACTGCTTTCCTGCTGATTTTGCTTGCTTCCGATTTCCACCGGCAGAGGATTTCTTATGAAAGCGTTGGAAAAGCAAAGGCTGTATGCCCCGACGTTTTTGAAAACAATAAAATCTCCCGCCGCAAGTTTTCCATTGAAGCCTTTTTTCATTATGTCATTTTCAAGACAAGTGCAGCCGGTGATGGTAAAATCATTCAGCATTTTCTGGATGCCACCGTCGCTGAACCCGCATGCAATGGCAGTATTGTATTCTTCAGTGGAAACTACTTCCGCAGCCACGTTGTGCTTTTTGATTTCCGCAAGGACAAGGGGATGTGAATTTGTCTTGAAGGAATAGGCCAGCTTGAAATCCCCAAGACCTGCTCTAAATTCCTTTCTGAGGCTTTCAATGTTCCGCCTGAGCTTCTGCGGATAAAATCTATAGCACCGTGAATCCATGCAAAAGAATTTACCTCAAGGCTTTTTTTGAGTCAATTTGCACTTAAAATTCTGATTCTTTAAAATCTGTTAATGCCATTCTTTAAAAATGTATGCCACAAATCATGTTAAATGCTATAATCCATTCCATGAACATTACATACCGCAAAGCAGAAAAAAACGATCTGGATCAGGTCATGAAAGTCATCCGTGATGCACAGGCAACTCTCAAAGAAGATGGTGTCGACCAGTGGCAGGATGGTTTTCCAGATGAAAAAGTAATCCTTGAAGACATGAGTGTTCGTTCCGCCTTTGTAATTCTTGTTGACGGAAGTGTTTCCGGCTTTTTTGTCCTTGCATTCGGCATTGAACCGGACTATGTAAATCCTGTCCGCGGAGCTTTCAAGAACAATGAACCCTACGCCGCCATCCACAGAACCGCAATATCAAAGGACTGCAAGGGAAAAGGACTTTCACAGTTCATGTTCCAGTCGGCATTTGACGAGATAAAGAAAGCAGGCATTGATTACGCAAGAATCGACACCCACCACGACAACAAAAGGATGCGCCATATCATGGCACGTGAAGGCTTTGAGGAAACCGCGGTAATCGTTTTAAGCGCCAATGGCGATGAACGCGTTGCTGCAGAAAAGAAACTGTAAGGAAAATGACTTTGGAAAAATTTGATTTCAGCAATGCAAAATTTCTCAATGCAGTAATAGACAGGGTTGTCCAGCTCTGGTCACCGCCAACAGATGACATGGCTTTCAGACGGCTTTATGTCGAAGCCATCATAAGGCAGAACGCGGCCGACAACGACATGCAGTTCCAGCTGTCGGAAAATGGAGAACTTTGTTCCATCGCCCTTGCTTCACGCCTTGGAGAGCACACTCCCTGGTATATCTGGTGGCAGGAAAAATTCGATGCCCTTCCGGAAGAATACCGGAAAATGTTTTCCATAAGCCGCGAGTACCTTTCAATGATGGATGAGAAAACCTACCGCTACATGAACAAGGATGACGTAAAGCTAAGCCTTTTTGTAAGCACAAAGGCCGGCTGGGGCAAACCTGTCCTTGAGGGCGCCATGGATTTTTTCAGGTCAAAGGGATTCAAAAACATATACCTCTGGACCGACTGCGAATGCAATGTGGACTGGTATGTAAGCCGTGGCTATGAACTTGTGGAAGAAGGTACCTACGAGCCTTTTTCTACACCCGAAGAACCTTATAAAACTTTTATTTTTAGAAAGAATCTTTAAGCAATCCAGGACGGTTCGACTATGCTCACCGATCCTGCCTTCTTAGGATCCCTGAGCGTAGTCGAAGGGGCCTTCGACAATTTATTCATTCCCGATCTTCTGATATAATTTTTTCACCATGAAAAAAATCTTTTTAGACTCACGGCCAATGGACAGAAAGGCACGTGAAGATTTTTGCCTTACAGAAGAACTGATGATGGAAAACGCCGCAGCTGCCATGGAGAACGCAGTGCTTCCTTATGTTTTCCACGAAAGCAGCAGATACATCGACCGTCCCCACGTTCTTGTTCTATGCGGAAGCGGAAACAACGGTGCCGATGGATATGCCCTTGCACGCCGCCTTGTATGCCACGAGTTCTGCGTGACCTGCTGTGTCGTTGACGATCCAAAGGCGGAACTCTGCCAGCTGCAGAAAAAACGCGCCGATCTTTCCGGCGTAATGTTCACCGATCTTTATTCATTGGATGATTTTATAGAAGAAAAAAGTTTTGACATAACGGTAGTCGTGGACTGCATTTTTGGTGCAGGATTCCGGCAGCCATTGCCTGCCCATGCAGAAGCAGTTTTAAAATCCGTTGCTTCAATCGATGCACGCAAAATCGCCTGCGACATTCCGACAGGCCTTGATGCCTACGGCAACGGAACAACTGTTTTCAAGGCAGACGAAACGGTCACTATGGGGTCTCTTAAGTTTGCCCTTTACAGCGACAGGGCAAAAGACTGCACCGGAAAAATCACCCTTGCAAACCTTGGCATCTCACAGACCAACTTTGAACACGAAAGCAAATTTCAATCTGACGCATACCTGCTTGAAGAAAGTGAAATGATCCTGCCATGGCGAAAAAAACAGAATGCAAACAAGGGATCCTTTGGTCATGCCGTCATCGCCTGCGGTGAAAAACCGGGAGCCGCATACATCGCAGCAACCGCCGCCTTAAACTTTGGAGCAGGTCTTGTATCTCTTGTCGGAACAGGCGAAAGCAGATCAATGAGCATAATGGCTTCCATGGAAATGCCCGGAAACACAAGCGCGCTTTCCATCGGTTCCGGCTTGGGACGTGAAAACAAGGATGGTGAAAAATATCTTTGCCACCTCAAGGAAAACAAGAAAATTCCTTTTGTCCTGGACGCCGACATTTTCTACCATAATGAAATCAAATCTTTTCTGGAAACCGAATGTTCCGATGAAAGAAACTGCAGGGCAATCCTTACACCGCATCCAAAGGAATTTTCGGTCCTCCTTGAAAACTGCAGTCTTGGAACTTTCACCACAACCCAGGTTGTTGAACAGCGTTATGAGCTTGCAAAGAAATTCACAAGAAACTACAGAGGCTGCGTACTCATCCTGAAAGGTGCCACAACCACGATCGCCCACTGGTCGGCAAAGGAAGACTGTCCCTGCATCTACCTGAATCCTCACGGAACCAGCTCCCTTGCCAAGGCCGGCAGCGGTGATGTCCTTGCAGGACTTTGCGTCGCCTTGCTTGCCCAGGGCTACAATGCGATCAACGCCGCCATAACGGCAACCCTTGCCCACAGTTTTGCATCAAAAAAATACGACGGCAGTTTTGCCCTCACGCCTGAAAAATTGATAGAAGTAATCGGAGTACTGAAATGAATTACGTCAAACAGTTTTGTATCATCCTTGCATTCTCCTTTACCGGAGAATTGTTGAACCGTCTTCTGCCGTTACCGGTGCCTGCAAGCATCTACGGCCTTGTGCTTCTTTTTCTTGCACTTGAATTCAAAATTCTTAAAGTCGACCACATCAGAGAAGTTTCGAAATTCCTTATTGGAATCATGTCGATTTTCTTTGTTCCGTCCAGCGTTGGATTCATCGATGCTTTGCCGCTGATGAAAATATACGGACTGCAGTTTATCTTCATCGGCATTGTTTCGACAGTCATAGTTTTTGCCGTCACCGGTCAGGTAACCCAGCTTCTGATGAAGATACGTGGCAGAAATGTTCCGGCTGAAAAAAATGAAGACAAAGGAGAAGCAAAATGAAAGACCTTTTTATGAACTCCGCCCTTTTTGGAACTACACTTACACTTTCAACATTTCTTCTTGGCCGTGTAATCCATAGAAAAACAAATTTCTTTTTGTTCAGTCCTCTGCTTGTGTCAGTCACACTGTGCATCGTAACCCTGCTCCTGATGAAAATTCCATACGAGAATTATCTTACAGGAGGAAACTGGATCGGCTTCTTTTTGACTCCTTCCACAATCTGCCTTGCCGTTCCTTTATACGAACAGTTTGAGAAACTCAAAAAAAACTGGTATGCGATTCTAGGCGGAATCACATCGGGCGTTCTTTCCAATCTGGCATTCATTTTTATCATGTGCCTCACTTTTAAAATCGGTCACAATGAATATGTTTCCCTCCTTCCAAAATCCATCACGACAGCCATCGCCCTTGCCCTTACTGATGAATTCCACGGCTTTGTTCCAATCACTGTCATGATGGTTATCATCTCCGGAAACCTGGGAAATCTTTTTGCACCCCAGCTCTGCAGGATATTTCACATCACAGATCCGGTTGCCCGTGGTGTAGCAACAGGAACTTCAAGCCACGCCCTTGGAACTGCCAAGGCAATTGAAATGGGAGACATCGAAGGCGCCATGAGCGGACTGTCCATTGCGGTGACAGGTTTGCTGACTGTTGTCTTCTCACCATTCTTCGTCAACTTGATTTAAATATTTTTTGTGAAAGCCCAGGGGCTGTCCTAAAAGAATACCTCAGTTTCATTAAGCCTTGTCTAAATGAAACTGGAGAAAATTCTTATCAGGCAGCCCCTTGTTTTTTCTACGGTATGGTGTATAATTCTATATATCACAAAATGTTGGATTTCCAACAAATGAGAATTCTTATGGAAAATCTTGAAATCCTTAAAAACCTGTTCCTTTTCAATGGTATGAAAGAAAAGCAGATAGAAGCTGCCCTCAACAAGCTTGAGTCTGAAGAAAAAAAATACAGAAAAAATTCCCTTCTTGCTGCAGGAAATCAGAAAAATCCTCGCCTTGGAATAATGCTTTCCGGATCTGCCATTGAATATAAAGATGACATCTGGGGAAATCGTGAAATCATAAACCATATTCATGAAGGTGACACATTTGCGGAACCTTATGCCGCTTCAAATCTTCCAGCGGACATTTGCTTTCAGGCTCTGGAATCCTGCCGTGTACTCTGGCTCAATATTTCAAGAATCAACTTTGCCGGAAATGATTCCATCCTTCTGAAAGTTGCCTCAAATCTTCTTCAAATCATGGCTGTAAAAGTACTGAACCTGAATGAAAGGATATGCCACATCTCAAAAAGTACAACAAAAGGAAAAGTCCTTTCATTCCTTTCCACACAGTCGCAGAAAAACAATTCGCTTGAATTCGACATACTCTTTGACCGCCGGCAGCTGGCCGACTATCTTTCGGTCGAACGAAGCGCCATGTCTGCTGAACTTTCGAAATTAAAAAAGGAAGGCCTCATCAGGACAAGAAAAAGCCATTTCACTTTATATCCTTGAGTCTGGCCACCACCGTTTCCCCTCACCTCGATGAAAAATTGCCTCCGGTAATCAATAGAATTTAATTCCAAATTTTACATTGACAATTTTTTGTTTCAGCCCGAAACTTTAAATATGAATATGATTGGAACATTTTGGTCACTTGTTCCGCCTGTAGTTGCCATTACACTGGCACTGATTACCAAGGAAGTTTATTCTTCCCTCTTTATTGGCATCGTCATCGGCGGACTTTTTTTCTCTGGGTTCTCTTTTACAGGAACTATTACACACATTTTTCAGGACGGCGTAGTCAAGTCCCTTTCCAACAGCTACAATGTCGGCATCCTGGTTTTCCTTGTTGTCCTTGGAACTCTTGTTGCATTGATGAACAAGGCAGGCGGATCCGCAGCTTTTGGTAAATGGGCAAAGGAACACATCAAGACAAAGATTGGTGCTCAGGTTGCAACAGTAATCCTCGGCATCCTCATCTTTATCGACGACTACTTTAACTGCCTTACTGTTGGTTCAGTAATGCGCCCGGTTACAGACAGGCACGGGGTTTGCCGCGAAAAGCTTGCCTACCTCATAGACTCAACAGCAGCCCCTGTCTGCATCATTGCCCCTGTTTCATCCTGGGCCGCAGCAGTTACGGGATTTGTTGAAGGCGAAGACGGATTTACTTTGTTCCTTAAGGCAATTCCCTACAACTTCTATGCCCTCTTCACAATTATTGCCATGTTTGCAATAATTCTTGCAGACGTTTCTTTTGGTCCGATGAAGTATTTTGAAAAGGCAGAACTTTTTTACGGCGATGGATATGAAGAAGAAGACAAGACAGATTCCAAGGGAACTGTATTTGACCTTGTCTTCCCTATCGCAACATTGATTGTCCTCTGTGTAATCGGAATGGTTTACTCAGGCGGATTCTTTGCAAGCGGTGAAGAAAAGAAGGGGTTTGTCGAGGCCTTCTCTGCATCGGATGCTTCAGTAGGTCTCATGCTCGGTTCCATGGGAGCATTGATCGTAACAATCATCGCATACCTTATCCGCAGGGTTCTGAAATTTGAAAGCATCATGGCCTGCCTTCCTGAAGGATTCAAGGCAATGGTTCCGGCCATCCTCATCCTTACCCTGGCATGGACATTGAAGGGAATGACGGACAGTCTTGGCGCAAAGGAATTTGTTGCAGGAATCGTACAAAGCGGTGCCGGCAGTTTCATGAGTTTCCTTCCAGCCCTTGTATTCGTGATCGCAATTTTCCTTGCTTTCGCAACAGGTACATCATGGGGAACATTCGGAATCCTTATTCCAATCGTAGTTGCAGTTTTCAGCAACACCGACCCAACACTGATGATAATTTCAATTTCTGCATGTATGGCAGGTGCTGTCTGCGGCGACCACTGCTCACCGATTTCTGACACGACAATCATGTCCAGTGCCGGAGCACAGTGCGTCCACGTTGACCATGTATCTACACAGATTCCTTATGCCATGTGCGTTGCAGGAGTTTCTTTCGTGACCTACATCATCGCAGGTTTCGTAAAGAATCCATTCGTTCCGTTCATCATCGGAACAGCAGCCATCATCGGCGGAGTAATCCTGCTTAAGAAAAAGCAGAAGTAAAACCTTTGCATAAAAGGGGCTTCAATTCTGAAGTCCCTTTTTATCAGAAAAAAGCTTTTCATATTTTTTAAAAGCCTTAATGCGAGGCTTCCACAACAGCAATTTCTTGATCTGTCAAACAGTAGAACTCGCTGAGAGCATCTTTAAGTTCGTTTTCATAATTATCATCTACTTTTCAATTTTCTTTATATCTTCCATAAACAAGTCAAAGTCGCTTTTAAGATTTGCAAGTTCTTTTTGACGATACAAATCGTATTCATGTTCAGCTTTTTCAATTGCTTTTTCATGACTTATTGTCCCATTTCCTTCAAGGATTTTTCGCTGACTTGCTATAATTTGATTATCAAGAGCATTTATCCAACTCTGCATTGTCATAGCCTTTTCATCCAATGCCTGTAATTCAGCAAAATCAAGAAATTGAGAGACCATCAAATTAAGGCGCTGCAGTTCTTTTTCAGACAGATAATTTTTTGCAATTTTAACATCATCTTTTGTAACATAATCTCCCTTAAAATTTGTCATTCCAACATAAGGCTTTTCACTATCCACTCGTTCATAAATAAGTTCGGCTGCAGTATGTTCGTGTACGGCATAATGAAGCTTGTTCTGAACTGTTGCAAAAAAATTCAGAGTCATTTTTGAACGGGGATCATAGTCTACAGCTGTTGCATAAATATCAGTAACCTGCTGATAAAAATTGCGTTCACTAGATCGGATGTCACGAATTCGTTGAAGAAGCTCTTTAAAATAACGGTTTCTGCCATTTTTAAGACGTTCATCATCCATGGTAAAACCTTTTTGAATATATTCATGAAGTCGTTGTGTGGCCCATCTGCGAAAACGAGTTGCCGTTTCAGACTGAACTCTATATCCAATAGCAATAATAATATCCAGGTTGTAATGATCTATCTCTCGTTTTACCTGTCGGGTACCCTCTGTTTGAACTATAAAGAATTTCTTTATAGTTGCCTCCCGTGGAAGTTCATTATCTTTATAAATATTTTCAATGTGCTGTCCTATATTCTGTCTTGTTGTTGCATAAATTTCTGCAAGCTGAACCTGTGTTACCCACACATCTTCTTCTGCAAAACGAACATTTACATTCATTTTACCAGTTTCATCTGTGTATAATAAAATTTCATTTTCCATATTACTTTCCTTCCACAACTGCAATTTCTTCATCTGTTAAGCCGTAAAGCTGGTACACAAGCCGGTTGATTTCTTTGTCGGTGGCGGCGATTTGACTTTGGATTTCCTGGAGGGATTTTTTTGTGTCTTCAAAAACTTCCAGCCATTCGAGTTTTAGTTTTGGAGTGATTTTCTGCTTCAGTTCCTTTACAATTCATCAACACAAACAACATTTACTTCCACAACTTGCTTTAACTGCGTGTCATTTGTCAGAAAAATATCGCAGTTGAAATAAATGCTTGTTGCAAGATGAATGGAATCCATTCCTTTTATGCCTTTGTATTTTGCCCGTATTTCTGCGGCTTTTCTAGTAATTGATCTATTCGGTTCCACGATTTGAAAATTGAAGTCTTGCAAAAAAGTTTCATAAGCTGCAATTTTCTCAAAATTTTGCATTCTGAATGGAAAAACAAGATATTCTGTATCTGTTATGGAAGAAGTTAAAAAATGATTATCTTCACCTTGATGATTCAAAATAAAATTTACAATTTTATCAGAAAAAGGCTTTTCATCATCAAGGAAGTAAATCAACGGAGTGGTATCAAAATAAATCTTGCTCATTAATCTGCCCTCAATTGTCTTATATAATCAACTGTGGAAATACCATCAGGAACAGATTTACCTCCTTTCATATAAGAACGGATTTCTTCAAGAGTTTTCTTTTGTTTTTTCGGAACAAATTCATCAAGCAATGTGATGATAACTTTCTGATTCTGTTTAACCAAAACATTGTCTTCAAGAACATAGTTATTTCCGTCAAAATAAGCATTCACTGCTATCATAATTCGCCTCCAGTTCCCATATTATAGCATCATTTAGATTTTTATGTCTCTTTTTTTTCAAAGCCTTAATGCGAGGCTTCCACAACAGCAATTTCTTCGTCTGTTAATCCGTAAAGCTGGTACACAAGCTGATTTATTTCTTTGTCGGTGGAATCAATCTGCTGTTTTAAGTCCAGAAGTTCCTTTTTCAATCATTATTTCAATTCGCTTTCAATTTCTTCAATTGTTGGCAGTGAACTTTTAAAATCTACAGGATAAAGTTTTGCAAGTTCGTATTCAGAAACAGCAAGAGGTTCGGCAGAACTTTCCAAAGAATATTTTGCTAGAATATTATCCTTATCTTTACATATTAAGATACCTAAAGTTGGATTGTCGTGCTCAGTTTTTAAAATATGATTTACTGATGCTACATAAGTCCCAAGCTGTCCAATAAAGGAAGGTTCAAATTTTCCTGTTTTTACTTCGATTACTACATAACATCTGAGATTTGTGTTATAAAAAAGCATGTCAAGAAATTGCTCCGTAGTACCAACTTCAAGACGATATTCACGACCCATGTAAGCAAAACCTTTTCCAAGTTCAAGTAAAAACTTTTCTATATTTCCAATTAGAGCATCCTTGAGTTCCTTTTCATCATAATCTGTGCGGAGAGAAAGAAAATCAAAACTATAAGGATCTTTTGTAATCTGCTGAGCAAGGTCACCTGCAGGAACTGACAACTTTTGAGAAAAATTTGTAACAGCCTTTCCCTGTCGTTCATAAAGATTTGAATCAATAAAGTTTAAAAGCACATTTCTTGACCAGTTGTTTTGAATAATCTGCTCAACATAGAACAATGCTTTTTTTGAATCATTCTTTATCTTGTCAATTATAAATCTGTGATGTCCCCAAGGAATTCTGCACAAATCGTCCACAACTTGTGGACGATTTTGAAATTCTGCTTTATAAAGATCATAAAAATAAAAAGAATATTTTAAATTTGTTGGAGAAAATCCTTTTGCATCCGGAAACTCTGTAATTAAATCTGAACTTAATGTTTTATAAAAAGCCGAACCATAGGAATTGGCAAACTGTTTTTCAGAAATGTCTTTGCCCAAGTCAAAATAAAATTTCAATAATTCACCATTAACGGCAACAGAAGCTTTTATTTGAGCCTGTTTATAGCGGGTTTTTAATTCTGAAATCCAGGATTTGTATTCATAGTCTATTTCGTTCATACTTTTCTCCTCATTTTCCCTCTACAACAGCGATTTCTTCGTCTGTCAGGCCGTAAAGCTGGTACACAAGCCGGTTTATTTCTTTGTCGGTGGCGGCGATTTGTTGAGTATTCATTGGTGCGTACTTTGTAAAAAACGAAGTATGTCATTTTTTATACTGCCGTATGCAAGACCAAAATCAACCCACCAAATTTCACCACGTGTCATTCTTTACCGTCTCCCACATAGTGCACATAGACGAATGAGCCGCGGCAAGTTGTTCTTCCTGAGGAATTTTGTCATATACGGCGTTAATACGGTCAACTTCCGCTTGATTTATATTAGAGCCATTTTGATCGGAACGTTTTTTTGCAAGCAACAACTGAACTTTTTCTATATACACCACTAAAGCAACTTATCTTAGGCGCGAGTTTTGTAAAAAACAACTTTTTCTA
>SAMEA3663241__coassemble_365_pt1 | contig 11479 bp, 11 predicted proteins | sample SAMEA3663241__metabat2_high_PE_014 | metagenome-assembled genome bin SAMEA3663241 (sample SAMEA3663241) | pig gut metagenome | biome: pig gut; feature: pig-associated habitat; material: faeces | place: China | collected 2013
TACCAGGGTATCTAATCCTGTTTGCTCCCCGCACCTTCGCACCTCAGCGTCAGTCGTCTGCTGGAAACCTGCCTTCGCCATCGGTGTTCTTCCTGATATCTACAGATTTCACCCCTACACCAGGAATTCCGGTTCCCCCTCAGCGACTCCAGTCCGCCAGTTCCAAGCGCAGTTCAGGGGTTGAGCCCCTGGCTTTCACGCCTGGCTTGACAGACCGCCTACATGCCCTTTACGCCCAATGATTCCGAACAACGCTCGCACCTTACGTGTTACCGCGGCTGCTGGCACGTAATTAGCCGGTGCTTATTCATGACCTACAGTCATCACATGGGCTTTCCACTCCCACGCTTATTCCTCTGTCATAAAAGGACTTTACAACCTTCCGGCCTTCATCGTCCACGCGGCGTCGCTCCGTCAGGGTTTCCCCCATTGCGGAATATTCTTAGCTGCTGCCTCCCGTAGGAGTCTGGGCCGTATCTCAGTCCCAATGTGTCCGTTCACCCTCTAAGGCCGGATAACCGTCATCGCCTTGGTGGGCCTTTACCCCGCCAACTAGCTGATGGCCCGCAGGCCGTTCCCCCGGCGAAGCAGTTGCTTCGTCTTCCTCCCCCTCTTCCAATAATGGGGAGCGTATCCGGCATTACCCTGTATTTCTACAGGCTGTTCCCAATCCGGGGGGTACGTCACCTACGTGTTACTCACCAGTCCGCCACTCTCACGGTAGCAAGCTACCGATCCCGTCCGACTTGCATGCTTAAGACGCGCCGCCAGCGTTCGTTCTGAGCCAGGATCAAACTCTCCATGATCTATTCTTAAGCCCGAAGGCTAAAGATTACCATTTCGATTTCCTGTCCCAATCCATTAATCTAGAATTGATTTTCAGGTCGGTTAAAGAACTTAACCGATTCTTTTTGCTGACATATAAAGTTTTGTCTTTTTTTCCTTCCCTGTCTCTGTCAAACAACTTTTCATCAGCATCACGAAGACGCTGTCTCGTTTAGGCGAGCGATAATATATATCTCTAAACGATTTGCGTCAAGTGAATTTCTCATTTTTTCTCATTTTTTTTGAAAAATTTTAATTCTCTTCGTATTCTTCAGTAGGTTCAGCAGAAACCCCTTTCACTCCAGCACCATCGGCTTCCGGTTCTTCATACTCATCATTTGCAGGAAGCACGATTTTCTGGCTTTCAATAGCTTCAAACAATCCTTCTTCATTCATTGCCTCAACAAGATCCTTGATCTGGGCACGGGTAAAATAAAGAAGATTTCCGACATAGTGAACATCGACATCCCCTTTTTTCTGTGGAGAAACAGTATCAGGAATTCTGATTCCAAAATAAGGAGACTTACCCACGAACACATAACCGAAATATGTTTTAGGTTCAACATATGTAGAATACTGAAATGGCCCCCACTCAAGCTTTGTACGGGCTACACCATAAGCCTTCACAAACTTTTTCTGTCTTTCAAGACGCTTGTTCTCATAATCGTCGATATACTGTTCATAGGCTGCCCTCAAGGCATCACGGGCATCCTTGTCAAAAAGAATCCGCTCCTTTATTCCAATGCCACCATTCTTATAAAGCAGACCTGCAGTTCCGTTTTTTGGATAAACCATGACTGAAAATTCAACAGCCACAAGTTCATGTCCAAAAGTCTTCTCAAGCCTCATGGTTCCGGTACCAAGTTCAGCAGGCTCATATTTTCCAAGTCTGATTTCCGTAATGTGATCCTTAAGTCTAGGTTTTGCGGCAAAACCACATGCCACTGCTGATGCGAGAATAATTCCGGCGATAATTTTTTTCATTTTAAACTCCAAATATTTTTATTCATGACCGCCTCATTTCATCAATTTCATGAAGCAGCTATATTTACAACAAAGATGTCGATCAGTCCAAATCCAGCGTATTCAAAATCTTCTTCAGCTCAGAGAGTTCCGCTTTTGAGAAAGTCACTCCCTTGCCCATTTTTTCATGCTGCGGATCCCAGGAGCGTATGTCATATTTCGCAGGTCGTCCGCCCCACGAGACAAAATTCAGTTCCAGCGTCCATCCTGTCCTGGAAGTAGACATAACTCCAAGCTTGCTTTCAATAACTGGTGGTGTGAAATCCTCTGACATAATAACCTCCGTTGAAATCCATCATTGCAATAATATAATCAATTTTCTTAAAAAACGTTACATCTGGATGCATTTTATTTTAGGACAGAAAAACAGATTTGTAAAACCCGGACAGCTCTAAACCGCTAACAGTCAGTATTTTTATTGCCGAAAATAACAATATATAGTAAACTTTTTTGTATTAATAAATTGATATTTGTTAAGCAAAACAACGTTCGATCGGGAGGATATGATGTTCAAAAGTAAAATATTGATGCTTACGGTTTTCGCAGCCTCAGCATCCCTTTTAATGGTTTCTTGCGGTTCGGCACCAGCAGCGGAACCTGCACCAGTTGAAGAAACTGCAGAAGAAAAGATTGAAGAACAGATTCCGGAAACTGAACCAGAAGAAATCTCAGACACAGATTCGGATTCAGACGGAACTATCGATTCACTATGGGATTCAATTGACTCACTCAGACAGTCAGCAATTGATTCCGGAGCCGACAAGCTTGCACCAGAAGCATTCAAAGCAGCTGAAGACGAGTACAACAGGCTCAAGGAAGGAAATGCTTCTGAAGAAGAACTCCTTGCACTCAAGGCACGCTACGAAGCATTGAAATCTTTTGCTGAGGCAAAGGCAAAGAAAGAAAAGATCGATGCACTTGGGCTGGCTTCATACAATCAGAAAATCTATGATGAAGGAGCCGCTCTCATAGAAGAACTTTCAGGAGACAATACACTTTCATCGGCAGAATGGGGAACAAAGGCAGTTTCCGCAAACGGTGCCATGACAGCAGTACTTGAAACAGGACTCAGAGCAAAGGCCCGCGAGGAAAGAGAAGCTGCAGTTGAGGCACAGAAAAAAGCAAACAGCGTAAAGTGCTATGTCTCACGCAAAGCTGAATATGAAACATTCGTAAATGCATTCAAGTCAGGTGACCAGAAGTTCGTCACAAAGAATCCTGAGGGAGCCCTTGAAAAATACACAAAGGCAAAGAATGGATTCAACGAGCTTTATGAATCTGTTGGAAATGCACGCGCAAAGGCACAGGCCGCAATCGACGAAGCAAAAAAGCGTGTCGCAGCATCTGAGAATGTTGCGGTTCAGGCTGATATTGAAAAACCTCTTGGAGACGAACCTGTTGAAGGAATCGAAGAAGCTGACACAAAACTTCTTGAAGAAGACGATTATTCAGAAGCAGAAAACACAGCGGTTGACCTTACAGCAGAAGAAGTTCCTGCTGAGGACCTTGTAGAAAAAATCGAAGACGGAGTAAATTCCATCACTGACACATTGGAGGCAAAATAATGAAAAAGATCATAGCTTGTATTGCAGCAGCTTTCACAGCAGCATCAATTTTTGCCGCCAGCTACACAAACAACACTTACCAGAAGCTTGCAAGAGAATACACCGTAAAAGCTGAAAAAGCCCTTGATGCAGGTGAATATGTCCTTGCAGAAGAATATGCAGCAAAGGCAAAGGAAAACGCAGACCTTTCTGACCAGTATATCAACCACATGCTGGCAAAGGAAAATGCAGAAAAGAACCTTAACCTTGCAAGAAACAGAGTAAAGTATGTCGAAGGCATCCACGGAAAGGAAAACTATCCTATCGCCTATGATGCAGCCACCAAGTCTCTCTCTCAGGCTGAAGGAGCATTCGAAAAGGAAGACTGGGACAACGCAAACGCATATTCAAAGCAGGTTCTTGACATCCTTGCTGACGTAAAGGACATCACTCCACTTCCAAAGTATTATGTTGTACGTCCATGGGCAACAGACAGAGACTGTTTCTGGAATATTTCAGGACGTCCTTATGTCTACAACAATCCATACCTTTGGGAAAACCTTTACGAAGCAAACAAAAAGGCTCTCCCAAAACCTGAGGATCCTAACCTCATTCTTCCAGGAATGAAGATGGAGATTCCTTCTTTGTCTGGAGAATTCCGCGACGGAACATACAATCCAAAGATTGAATACGAACCATACAGAGGCAGATAATTTCTGTCTTTAAAATGAAGGAGGCCTGCAGCAACGCAGGCCTCCTTCATTTTAAAATTCATAGAAAAGATCTTGCCATATACAAAGCTGCGGCGGCACACATGAGCGCATGAGGATATTCCGCGGAGCCCATCTTTTTCAAGACTTCACTCTTTGGAATCTCCATGTAATCAAGAAGCTCATCGTGGTCAAGGTTTTGAGTTCCGCTGAAAGAAAGACCTGTCGCAAGATAGACATGGGTATGATTGGCAAACAAGGCAGGATTTGGATTCATTGATCCAAGATGGACAAGGCTTGATGCAACTGCACCTGTTTCTTCCTTAAGCTCGCGAACGGCAGCTTCTTCTGGAGATTCACCGGCATCTATGACTCCACCTGGAAATTCTATGCTGAGTTTTTCTTCTCCATGACGGAACTGTTTCACCATGAGGAAGCAGTCATCCTTTTCAGCGATTACGATGACCCAGTCAGCACATTCATTAACTATGTAGTCGCCTTCAACTCCGGAAGCACTTTTATTATGTCTGACGGTCACTGTAAACACGGGCGTCCTGCAGAGTTCCGCCTTGCTTAAACTGGTCCACATCAATTCTTCATCTGTTTTCAAAACTGCCTCCAGCAAATTTGATTTTTCGTTTTTTGATTATATAATCATAATAGGGCCTCAGAAAATGGATTTTTCAGAGACTTTCATGATAACTCATGATCTATATTTTTCAAGGGTAAAGTACACGGGTAAAAGTTCCGTGCACCTACTACAGGGGGAACTATGTCGGTAATCACTATTTCACGCCAGGTTGCAGCTCTCGGTGACGAAATCGCTTCTGATGCGGCAAAAGAACTGGGGTACACTTTTGTAACCAGACATGATATTGAGAAGCGCATCGTTGAACTCGGTTTTCCGAAAGAAAAACTTGAAAAATACGACGAACGAAAACCAGGATTCTTTGCAAGTCTTTCAAAAAACAGAGATGAGTATCTGAACTATCTTCAACTTGCAGTCATCGAGGCTGCCTCAAAAGGCAACTGCATTCTCATTGGACGCGGAGCATTTGCGATCCTTGAGGATGTTCCGGGGATGATACCGATCAGACTGATCGCGAAGGATTCCATAAGGATCGAAAGGCTCAAGAAAGAATTCAACTGGACTGAAAAACAGGCAATGCAGAGGATTGAGGAAAGCCGGAACAACAGAGCCGGATTCCACAAGGACTTCTTCAACATAAACCATGATGACGCGCAGAACTACCTGATGACACTGAACACGGGAATACTGTCACGGGAAGAATGCGTAAAAATCATCGTGCAGACCGCAAAATCAATTTCGACGGAACACAATGAATGCGGAGAAAAAATCCTTTCGCAGATGCTCAGCTGTCAGGAATTGACCAACAAGCTTCTTTACGAATACCACATGAAGATAGATTTTTTGAGGGCTGTTTCAAACACAGAAGGAACTGAAATCACTTTACATGGAATCACGGATTCACAGGCTACAATCGAGAAGGCTGTGAACCTTGCCGCAAAAATTCTTCCAAGCTTCAGCATAAAATCTGCTATATGTGTCACTCAGGACTTCAAATCCTTCAACTGAAATGAACCTTGAGAATCAACAGCCTCGACTCAAAAGGTCGGGGTATCAACCCCTCCGCTCTAATAAAAAAAGCCCTGGAAAATCAGAGAATGCAATTTAGCAAAACACTGAATCCAAGGCTCTTTTTCTTATATGTCAGACAATCATTCAACAGTCACAGACTTTGCAAGATTGCGTGGCTTGTCAGGATCGATTCCACGAAGAACCGCGCAGTAGTAAGCAAAAAGCTGGGTTGGAATTATTGTAAGCAGGCTCGAAAGCGTTGACGAGCATTCAGGAATCTTGAAGACTTCGTCAGTCTTTCCTTCAAATGCCTTTTCATCCTGAGTTACAACCAGAACTGTGGCTCCACGGGCCTTTACCTCAACCATATTGGAACCGATCTTGTCATAAAGATTTGGTTCACTTGCAATAGCAACAACAAGAGTCTGAGGATCGATAAGTGCAATCGGTCCATGCTTCAGCTCTCCTGCAGCAAAGGCCTCAGAGTGCATGTATGAAACTTCCTTGAGCTTGAGGGCACTTTCCAGAGAAGTTGCGCTGTCAAACTGACGGCCAATATAGAAAATCTTTTCTTTATTGAACTGTCTTGATGCAAATTTCTGTATGATATCCTTGCCGTCAAGCATCTGCTGGATTTTTTCAGGCACTGTCTCAAGTTCAGCAAGAAGTTTCGATGCCTCATCATCACTCAATGTCCCCCTGAGTTTTCCGGCCTTGATTGCAAGCATGTACATACAGAGAACCTGGGTTGTATAAGCTTTTGTAGAGGCAACGGCAATTTCAGGTCCTGCCAGGGTATATATCACGTCATCGGCTTCACGACTTACAGTCGAACCTACACAATTCGTGATGGCGACAACCTTGAGTCCATTCTGCTTTGCAAGACGAAGTGCGCTCAATGTGTCCGCGGTTTCACCTGACTGCGAGACAACGATGAAAATATCATTCTTATCGAGGATCGGATCGCGGTATCTGAATTCAGAAGCGACATCGATGTCGACCTTCATGCGTGCGATTTTCTCGAAGGCGTACTTTGCGACGACACCAGCATGGTAGGCTGTACCACAAGCTGTGATCACAACACGGTTTGCATTGCGCCATGCATCATCCATCTTGCTTTCTTCAAAGTTGACATCGACAGCTTTCCCAGAACTGTCCTTTACAAGGCGTGGACGCATTGTGTCAGTGATGGCCTTTGGCTGTTCGTGAATTTCCTTGATCATGAAATGAGGGTATCCGCCCTTCTCGGCTGCGGACATATCCCACTCGATATGGCTAGGCTGCTTGATGATTTTTTCGCCTTCAAAATTGAAAAGATCAACGTGGTCTGCATAGAGGACGGCAAGTTCTTTTTCACCCAGATAGTAAACATCTCTTGTATGCTCAAGAAGAGCCGGAACATCAGAGGCAATGAAATTCTCATCCTTGCCCAAGCCCACTACAAGAGGACTTTCCTTGCGGCAGCAGATGATCCTGTCAGGGTAATCCTTGCACACAACGCCAAGTGCATAGGAACCTTCAAGAAGATGGATGACTTTCAAAACAGCCTTGAAGATATCATTCTCTTCCCTGTATGCCTTGTCGATGAGATGAACAACAACTTCCGTGTCAGTCTGAGACTGGAACACCACTCCCTCAGCCTGAAGCTTCGCTTTAAGTTCAGCGTAGTTTTCGATGATTCCGTTATGGACGATTGAAATTGTTCCGTCCATATTTGTATGAGGATGGCTGTTGGTATCGCTAGGCTCTCCATGAGTTGCCCATCTGGTATGTCCGATACCGACATTTCCTTTTATGAAATCGGCAGTCTTATCGTAGATAGCCATCTCCTGCTTTTCATACTCAGAGTCAGTCCTCGAAGCCTTGACTGTTTCACCGGTGATCTTTTCACCAAGATTCTTGAGTGCTCCCTTGACTTTGCGCACAACGATTTCATCTGCCGTATAAACAGCAATTCCAGCACTGTCATACCCGCGGTATTCAAGTTTCTTCAAAGCCTTGATCAAAACCGGGGTTGCGTTTTTATTTCCGATATATCCTACGATTCCGCACATAGAATTTGATTATAGAATATTGGTCCTTTATTTTCAATTCCGGCAATATGCAGTAAAATTGAAAGACAAGATGAAGAAAGTAATTTTACTTTTTTTGACAGCACTGACTTCCTCATTCATTTTTGCGGCATCGGTAAAAACAGCCGAAGAAAAAATTGCGTCGATCGAACTTTACAAGCAGGTTGTCGCATCATCAAAAAACGGCCAGAGCTTTTCCGCCGATGAAATATCCACCATCAACAGCATGTACGCGGATCTTGAAAAAGAAGAATATACGGCAAGCACAAAAGACGGAACCCTGAACTATGTTGTCGAAGAATATGACACGGAAGAAACAAAATGGCCGGTAAAACTCACGGGGTCTTTTTTTGACGGAAACATAATCATCGACCAGTACATAGACCTTTTGTATTCAACAATAATGGAAAGAAAATTTGTCGCTGAAAACGAAATGACGGAATACCAGAGGCGTGACTACGAATATTACGTGGCTGACTATGAGTCGAAGTTCAGAAGCGGAACTGAAATAATCTACTTTGAACTTTCCTTCACCATACAGCACTGGGACAAGGCATCACAATACAGATTCCATCCGACGGAACTCAGGGTCTATAAGATTTCAAAATCAGACCGAGTCATACTTTCAATAACAAACATGAATTCAGAAACCTGGATCGTAACGCCGGCGACAGAACACAGAACGCAGAAAGAAATCAACAATGATCAGCAGAAAAACAAAAGAATACTCTATGCGGAATCAAGGCAAAGTACAAAGAAACAGACAGTGCAGGAACCGCCTTCAAAACCAAGGAAAGGAAGAAGAACGGCCTACGTATCTCTTGTGACAAACCAGGAGAAACTCAATTCAGATGACCTCAAATACACAAAAATCACACTGAACTCATTTGATGCGACACTGACATTTGGATTCATGGATTATCTTTTTGCAGGGGCGGAATTCAGCTTTGACCTTACGGAAACGGAAAGGACATCAGTCTACTCTTTTGGAGGACTTCTTGGTGCAAGCGTAAACATAACACCATACTTTCTGCCATACCTTGTATTTGGCGCAAGCGTGCGCACAGATGACAAGACCGTATTGAAGGCAGGTGGCGGCCTTGATGTAAAAATCGGTCACGTAATGTTCAACATGGCATACAACTACAACAGAAGAAAATCACTGAACTCTTCCATCGACACGTCTCCATGGGAACTCACAAATTACCATTCTCTCTCAACGGGAATCGGAATCACCTGGTAAAATTTCAGGAACGATAAGCCCCGCACAGATCGGATAGAATGCATTCATCACATTTAGGATTTCTTGAAAGACAGGTATACCGTCCGTGAAGCAAAAGCCAGTGATGGGCATGAAGTCCAAATTCCGGCGGAACAATTTCAAGCAGATCTTTTTCCACAGCCTCAGGTGTTTTTCCGCTGCTCAATCCAAGACGGTTTGCCACACGGAACACATGGGTGTCCACAGGCATGGTCGGCTTCTTGAACCAGACATTGAGAACCACATTTGCCGTCTTGCGTCCCACACCTGGAAGAGTCACAAGATCTTCAAGTCTTTCAGGAACACTGGAGTTGAATTTTTCAATCAATGCCCGGCTCAAGTCGATCACATGTTTTGATTTGTTCTGATACAGGCCGATTGGTTTTATATAGGGAATGAGTTTTTCCTGTCCCAGGGCAACCATTTTTTCCGGAGTGTCAGCAACCTTGAAAAGATCGGCTGTTGCCAGATTCACGCTCCTGTCAGTTGCCTGGGCAGAAAGAACAACCGCCACAAGCAGTGTGTAGGCGGATGTGAAATTCAGCTCAGGAAGAGGGTTTGGGTTTTCTTTCCTGAGCCTTTCAAAAAGTTCTTCTATTTCTTCTGAACGCATTTCTTGAGTGCTTCAACCTTGTCTGTCTGTTCCCAAGGGAATTCCTTGCGGCCAAAGTGTCCGTATGTTGCCGTTGCGGAATAGATAGGACGCTTAAGATCAAGTGTCTTTACGATTCCAGCTGGAGTACAGTCAAACACTTTCTTTACGGCTTCAACAATGTCGGCAACCGGAACCTTTTCAGTTCCGAATGTATCAACCATGATTGAAACAGGATAAGGGACACCGATGGCATAGGCAAGCTGAACTTCTGCCCTGTCGGAAAGTTTTGCAGCGACAATGTTCTTTGCGATGTAGCGTGCCATATAGGCTGCCGAGCGGTCAACCTTCGAAGGATCCTTTCCGCTGAAGGCACCACCACCGTGGCGACCCATTCCGCCGTATGTATCAACAATGATCTTGCGTCCCGTGAGACCCGAGTCACCGTGAGGACCTCCAGTTACAAAGCGGCCTGTAGGATTTACATAGAACTTTGTCTTTTTATCCAGGAGTCCTGTTGGTTCAAGAACAGGCTTGATTATCTGCTCGATGATTGTCTTTTCGATTTCAGCATACTTAACTTCAGGATCATGCTGATGGCTTACGACAACTGTATCGATGCGGACCGGTTTGAAGCCTTCGTATTCGATTGTAACCTGAGACTTTGCGTCTGGACGAAGCCACTTGATCTTTCCGCTCTTGCGGAGTTTTGCGGCCTTGATAAGAATCTTGTGGGAATACATTACCGGAGCCGGCATAAGTTCCGGAGTTTCGTTGCATGCAAAACCGAACATCATGCCCTGGTCACCAGCTCCCTGCTGTCCCTTGAATTTCTTGAGTCCTGTACCGACGACACCCTGGTTGATGTCCGGTGACTGTGTATGAATTGCATTGAGGACCGACATGGAATCGCAGTCAAGACCAAAAGCGGCATCTGTATAGCCGATCTTCCTTGCTGTTTCGCGGGCAATTTTCTGAATGTCCAAAGTTGCCTTTGTTGTAATTTCACCGCCAACAAGAACCATACCTGTTGTTGTAAAAGTTTCGCATGCTACATGGCTTTCCGGATCCTGACGAAGACATTCGTCGAGAACTGCATCTGAAATCTGGTCGGCAACCTTGTCCGGGTGTCCTTCGCCAACTGATTCTGAAGTAAACAAATAGTGATTTTTTGAAGCGATAGTACTCATATAGAGCCTCCTGTTTAGCAATTTTTCGTCCACCATCAGGGACGGGCCGCCTGCAATTTGGATAAATCAGCGGTCAACGATGTGCTTTTGAATATAGAACATTTTGGAAATATAGGCAAGTGGAACACATTGACAGATTTTTTTTCTCATTTACACGAGTCAATAGCCTTTCTCTCAATTTTCTCTATTGTAATTTTCCTTTAAAAGATATAAACTTTTTGTGGATTTAGGAAAATAGTTTTTTGCCCGCATACCAGGGGCTTCATTTCAAATGTTTGTTTTAAGGAGAAAAAAATGTCATTGAAGAAAACTTATTCCAAGGATAAGAAGACATGTACAGTAACATTTACTGTAAAGGCAAATGAAACACACGGTGCTGAAAAAATCACCCTCGCAGGAGATTTCAACAGCTGGAGCAGCACAGATACACCACTCACAAAGGGAAAAGACGGTTCTTTCTCTGTAAAGGTCAAGCTTGAACCAGGCAAGGAATATCAGTTCCGCTATCTTCTTGATGGTAAGCACTGGGAAAACGACTGGGAAGCAGACAAGTACATTCCTGCACCTTTCAGCCACACAGACAACTCTGTAGTAATCTGCTGATTACTGCATGCCCCATAAATGAACGCCTGCACTTCGCAAGAAATGCAGGCGTTTTTTTT
>SAMEA3663241__coassemble_367_pt1 | contig 11442 bp, 9 predicted proteins | sample SAMEA3663241__metabat2_high_PE_014 | metagenome-assembled genome bin SAMEA3663241 (sample SAMEA3663241) | pig gut metagenome | biome: pig gut; feature: pig-associated habitat; material: faeces | place: China | collected 2013
AAATCCATTTGATTCTTTCGGATTTTTCTATTTTATCCTGTAAGGCGCCGGTTTCTCCAATGACAATAGGAATTGTTGAATGCCTTTGAAATTTGTTTCCAGATTTCTTCAAGAAGTTCATTTATATTCCTATTTGCTGTATTTTTTTATAAGTTCTTCCCTGTCCTTGACGCTGATCTTTGAGTAAAGGCGACTTGTGTAATTTTCTACAGTTCTATTGCTAAGAAAAAGTTCATCGCAGATCTGCTGATTTGATTTTCCCTGCAGAATGGCTTCGAAAATATTTTTTTCCTGTTTTGAAAGCATAGTTACGATTGAACTGATTTTGTTCTGAGTCTGAATCATGTGGTCTTCAAGATAGGTCTGTCCCCTTTGTACAAGTTCAAGGCAATGAACCAGTTCTTCTTCTTTTGCAATTTTTGAAATGTACGCTTTTGCACCGGAATCTTTTGCCTGAAGAATGAAGCCAGCCGTGTCATACATGGAATACATGACGCATTTTATCTGAGGAAAATTTTTTGAAATTTCCCTTACAAGCTGAAATCCATTTTCTCCCATAAGCTGAACATCAACAATCAATATTTCAGGAAAAATTTCATCTTCAGCAGAAAGTTTTTCCAGGAAGGAAAGGCAGTCTCTGCTGTTGTCAAAATCCTTTATGACTTTCCATTCCGTATGACTTTCAAGATAGCTTTTCAATCCATTTCTGACCATGTTGTGATCATCAATAATGTATAAAACGTTTTTCATATTTCCAATCTGACTTCCATTCCGTCATCCTGATTTGAAATGAAATCAATTTTCCCGCCAATCAATTCCATTCTGTCTTTCATTGAACGAAGTCCAAGATGTTCCCTGCTTTTAAGGCTTGATTTTATAATGTCTTCGGAACATCCGATTCCGTCGTCTGTAATGTATATTACGGTTTTTTCATTTTCCCTTTTTATGAAGATTGAAGTTTGGGTCGCGTAGGAATGTTTTTCTATGTTTGTCAGGGATTCCTGAATTATCCTGAAAAGATTCTGTGTGACTTCCTTTTCAAAAACAGGATATTCAAAATAATTTTCAACGCCAACCGAGCATGGGATGTGAGTCCGGGATGAAAACTGCTGGGCAAGGCTGTTGATGATGGAAAGAAGTTCCAGCTTTGAGGAATTCTCTTCTGAGTGAATCATCAGTTCGGCAGGCGCAAGGTTGTAGCAGATATTCCTGAGCTTAACGATGCAATCCGTTGCAATGTCTTCTAACTTGTTCTGTAAATTTCTGCTTTCGTCGAAAACCTTGAGATTTTCAGTTTCCAGGCGAATTACCCGGATGTCCTGGATGACTGAATCGTGAATGTCACGGCTGATTTTTGCACGTTCTTTTTCCTGGATTGAGAATATGAATTGATTTTTCTCTTTTGTGGCCGATGATTTTTTCTGCCTGTTTTTTTTCAAAAGATAAATTACTGCAAAGGCAAGAATTAAAATCAGAATCACAGATGAAGCAAGAGCAATGATTTGCCAGATTTTTACATTCTGGTTTTGTGCAGAATTTTTTGAGTATGAAAGTGCGTCTTCTTTTGAATTGAATTTTTTTAGCTTTTCAGAATTGCAGTCAAAGTACCACCAGTCCCTTTCGTTTTTGTCCAGGGCAACAATTCCATTGGAAGTTGAAAAAATCACTTCCCTGAAAGTCTGGTCGTCCATTGTGAACTTGCGGTTTCTCCAGTCAATATGTGCAAATTCCAGATTCCTCATGGAATCGATTTCACTAAGTTCCAGATGCCCGTCTTTTCTTTTAAGCCTGAAAATTTTTGTATTCCGGTTTTCTTCGTCGCTCCATTTTCCATAAAGGCCTGCAAGAAAAACTCCACAGTCATTGCTTAAAAGCATTGCCGTTCCCAAATCAGAACTGGTTTCAGAATGCTGAAAATTCACCGGTTCAAATTTTCCATTCACACGTGGGAATTCAAATAATCCGCCGTCTTTGTTTTCCCAGGTCCAGCAATTGTGATAGACAATAAAAGAATCGGCTTTCTTGTCATAGCAGACCGAAGGAATTGACCATCCTTTTTGGGACCTGAAGGAAATCAGGCAGAAAGGAAATCCCAGTGAGCATTGGAGCGGTAAACCCAGATGCTTTCCCTGTTGTCCAAATCATGAACATCATCGTTCAAAACGCTGACAGCATTCCACTGGCCGTCGGAAGTTACTGCAGTTCCGTGAATAATGCTTTTTTCATTCAGTGCAAAAAGAGAGGCTGAAAAAAACAGCAGAAATAAAAATGAATATCTTTTCATTGCCGCAATTCTATAAAAAATTCCCGATTCCCAAAAGAAAACCGGGAAAAATTCTAAGACTTTAAAACTGTTTCTGAAATCTTAAGTGATTTTTTCAATAAATAAAGTCACCTTTATTTAATTCTGTCCAATGCTGGATTGATTTTCCTGCACTAAAGCCCAGGCTTTTCATTGCTTCGCTGGAATACTCAATGGTAAAGGAGTCGTTTGTTGTTCCGTTTGAAACCTTTGAAAGCTGTCCCCTAACTTCATATATAGTTCCGTTCTTTGAACCTTTAAAAGTGTAAGAGTTTCCACTTGCAGTTTTTGTAAGCTGGACAAAGTTGCCGTTGTATAAGTCTCCGCCTTTTCCTGATTCTGTAGTAGACAAAATTGCGACAATAGAATTTTCAGGACTGCGTATCATTGCACAGTTCGATCCATATTCAGCAAAAAAATAATGCATGTACCAGCTTGAATTGTTGCTTCCTAAAAGAATTGGATCTCCGGCTGTATCACTAGAACAAGAAAGAATAGGCATAACCAGTGCGATTGTTAAAACGACAAACAATGATTTGAAGAATTTTTTCATATTAACTCCTATGGAATCTGAGGTTTTTACAGTATAAAAAATTCAAAATGCCAAAAATACAGAGTTGAACTCACATTTTTTGTCTGTCCCCCCGTGTTCAGGAAGTGCAGGGCACTTCTTGGGGCGAAAGTTAGAAAAGGTGCAGGCATCTATAAAAACAAATGTTTTGTCCCCGCATGTTCAAGAAGTGCAGAGCACTTCTTGGGGCGAAAGTTACTAAAACTCAAGGCTACTAATAAACAAATGCTTTCGCCCATGGTCCTTATAGTTAAATCCTATAACAAAGCATATCAATATAATATTTTACAAAGCCACGGGAATTCACTATGATGCAGATATCTTTTAGAAAAGAGAGGAAAAAACAATGAAGAAAATTATTACTTTGGCAGCAGCGCTTCTTGCTGCAACAGCACTTTTTGCACAGACAAAACTTAAGGTAGGAGCAACTCCAGAGCCACACGCAGCTTTCCTTAACCTTATCAAGGAAGATCTTAAGGCAGACGGAATCGATCTCGTAGTCGTTGATTTTACAGACTATGTAATTCCTAACGAAGCTCTTGAATCTGGAGAAATCGATGCCAACTTCTTCCAGCACCTTCCATACCTTGAATCATTCAACAAGGAAAGAGGATTCCATCTTACAAATGCTGGCGGCATCCATGTTGAACCAATTGCCCTCTACTCAAAGAAGGTAAAGTCAATTGCAGACCTAAAGAAGAAGGCAACAGTTGCAATTCCAAATGACCCAACAAACGAAGGCCGTGCACTTCTCCTTCTTCAGGCAGCAGGACTCATTGAATTGGACAAGGCAGCTGGAATTACGGCAACAGTTCTTGACATCAAGAAGAATCCAAAAAAGCTCAAGTTCAAGGAAATTGAGGCAGCTTCACTTCCACGCGTTCTTGCAGATGTTGATGCAGCAGTTATTAACGGAAACTATGCAATCCCTGCGGGCCTTTCTGCAACAAAGGACGGACTTTTCGTAGAAGGAAAGGAATCTCCATATGTAAACATCGTTGCAGTTAAGGAAGGAAACCAGAACAAGGATGCAATCAAGGCTCTTGTAAAGGCTCTTCAGAGCAAGAAAATCAAGGACTACGTTTCTGGAAAATATACCAACGGTGAAGTTGTGACAGTATTCTAATGTAAGACATAAACATTACTGATGGGCCGGCACTGATCCAGTGCCGGTTTTTTTTATTCAGGACCCTTCGACTACGCTCAGGGATCCTCGGCGAAAGAGTTGTGATAGTGTGGTTGAAATGGACAAATGCTTTCGTGGAAGAAATCAAGATAGCCTCTGCACGAATTGCCCTGGCAATTCGTGGGGCGAAAGAAACCTGTTAGAGTGGTTTTATGTGACAAATGCTTTCGCCCATTCGCCCTTTCATTGAAAAATAAAGCCCGAGGTGATAGTATTTAATTCCGTATGAAAAACGGATTTGACAACGACAAGTATCTGAAGATTCAATCAGAACACATCAAGGAACGCATTGCTAAGTTTGGAGACAAACTTTATCTTGAATTCGGCGGCAAGCTTTTTGACGACTATCATGCCAGCCGTGTCCTCCCTGGATTCCAGCCAGACAGCAAATTGAAGATGCTCATGCAGCTTGCGGATTGCGCGGAAATCGTAATCGTAATCAGTGCTGTGGACATCGAGAAGAACAAGGTTCGTGGTGATCTCGGAATTACCTACGACATGGATGTTCTCCGCCTCAGGAAAGAATTCCAGAACCGCGGCCTCATGGTAGGCAGTGTCTGCATCACACACTATTCGGGACAGACAGCGGCAGACATCTTCCGTTCAAAGCTTGAGAAGATGAACATCAAGACTTATGTCCACTACACGATCGAAGGCTACCCGCACAATGTCGAACTCATCGACAGCGACGAAGGCTACGGAAAGAACGATTACATTGAGACTACAAGACCTCTGGTTGTCATCACTGCACCAGGACCTGGAAGCGGAAAAATGGCAGTCTGTCTCAGCCAGCTTTATCAGGACAACAAGCGCGGTGTAAAGGCAGGTTATGCAAAGTTTGAGACATTCCCGATCTGGAACCTCCCTCTCAAGCATCCTGTGAACATGGCCTACGAGGCAGCCACTGCAGACCTTAAAGACGTCAACATGATCGATCCTTTCCATCTGGAAGCATACGGCGAAACAACAGTAAACTACAACCGTGACATTGAAATCTATCCAGTATTGAATGCCATTTTTGAAGGCATCTACGGTGAGAATCCATACAAGAGCCCGACGGATATGGGTGTCAACATGGCAGGCTACTGCATCTATGATGACGAGGCATGCCGCGAGGCAAGCAACCAGGAAATCATCCGCCGCTACTACACTGCGACAAACCGTCTTGCGGAAGGAAAGTGTGACGAATCGGAAGTAAGCACCATCGAGCTTTTGATGAAGCAGTCAAAAATTTCCACAAGCAACCGTCGCGTTACGGAAGAAGCAAAGATCCGCGGAATGCAGAACAATGTTCCGGCTGCCGCAATTGAGCTTTCTGATGGAACAATCATCACATCGGAAACTTCAAGTCTTCTTGGAACAAGCGCTGCCCTCATCCTCAATGCCGCAAAGCATCTTGCAGGAATCGACCACAGCGTGAAACTTATTCCGGCTGAAATGATCGAACCTATCCAGAACATGAAAGTAGAATATCTCCGTGGAAAAAATCCAAGACTTCACACTGACGAAGTTCTTGTTGCCCTTGCAATGCTTTCAAAGACTGACGAAAACTGCAGAAAGGCGATTGAAGTCCTTCCAAAATTTGAAGGATGCCAGGTACACACGACTGTAATGCTCAGCGAAGTTGACAGAAAGATTTTCAAGAAACTTGGCGTTGATGTTACTTGCGAACCGGTTCTTAAAAAGAGCACGATCTAGTTTAATAAAATCTTGAAAAGCATGGGGCTGTCCAATTATTGGACAGCCCTATTTTTAGATTTTTTTGGAAAGCAATATGTTCAGTTTACCCATAGAAATTGTAGGAATTTGTTTGAAAAAGCCCGGTTAATTGATTATCTTTATAAATATGAAAGAAATAACCCAGCAGATACTTACCGGGGAGAGAGCCCTTTATGATACACACGATGCAAAAATTTCCTATTGTACTTTTGAAAACGGGGAATCTCCGTTAAAGGAAAGCAGCAATCTTGAAATCGACAATTGTCTTTTCAAATGGAAATATCCTTTCTGGTATACAGATAATGTAAAGGTCACCAGATCAGCTTTTTTCGACATGGCCCGTGCCGGCATATGGTATGTAAATGATTTCACAATGGAGGACACGATAGTTGAGGCCCCCAAAAATTTCCGCAGGGTTGACGGCCTTGTTTTAAAAAACGTGAACATTCCAAATGCGGCGGAAACTTTGTGGAACTGCAGAAATGTAAAGATGGAAAAGGTCACAGCCTGTGGTGATTACTTTGCCATGAATTCCACGGATATGGAAATTGATGGTCTTGTTCTTGACGGCAATTACAGCTTTGATGGAGTCCGCAACATTGTTGTGAGAAATTCAAGACTTTTGAGCAAGGATGCTTTCTGGAATGCTGAGAACATTACTGTCTACGATTCCTTCATCAGTGGTGAATATCTTGGCTGGAATTCAAAGAACATCACTCTGGTGAACTGTACCATCGAGAGTCTTCAGGGCATGTGCTACATCGACAATCTCACAATGAAAAACTGCCGTCTCATAAACACGACACTTGCTTTTGAGTATTCCCAGTGCGATGTGGAAATCACAGGAAAAGTTGAAAGCGTATTCAATCCTAAAGGCGGAACTATAAAGGCCGACACCATAGGTGAACTGATCATGGATGGCCGCCGGGTAAAGATCGACCAGACAAAAATTGAATGCGCCGATATCGAAAAGAATTCTGACCGTGCTGAATGGGAACGTTCGAAATGAAATATGATTTTGACAAGCTGACGGACAGATTTGATTCACAGTCATACAAATGGGATGTTGGAAAAAATGAGCTTCCAATGTGGGTTGCCGACATGGATTTTGAGACGGCTCCGGAAATAAGGGAAGCTTTGGAAAAAAGAGTTCGTCATGGAATTTTTGGATACAACATTGTTCCTGATGAATGGTATGAGGCATACATCAACTGGTGGAACCGACGCCACGGTACAGTCTTCAGCAGGGACTGGATCATGTTCTGCACCGGAGTCGTTCCTGCAATTTCGAGCATGGTCAGGAAACTTACGTGCGTTGGCGAAAATGTTTTGATACAGACTCCGGTTTACAACATTTTTTTCAATTCGATTTTAAATAACGGCCGCAATGTTGTTGAAAGTCCACTGGTTTATGAAAATGGTGACTACCGCATAGATTTTGATGACCTTGAGAAAAAACTTGCAGATCCTCAGACAAGCCTGATGATTTTATGCAATCCCCATAATCCCGTTGGAAAAATTTGGAGTCGCGGGGAACTTGCAAAAATCGGAGAACTTTGCAATAAGCATCACGTAACGGTAATAAGCGATGAAATTCACTGCGACCTTACGGATCCCGGTTTTGAATATGTTCCGTTTATTTCCGCAAGTGAAAAGTGCGCGGCTGTCTGTGCGACCTGCGTTGCTCCAACAAAGACATTCAGCATTCCGGGAATTCAGACTGCAGCCATAGTCGTTCCTGATCCCTTCCTTCGTCACAAGGTGTGGCGCGGAATAAACACCGATGAAGTTGCAGAGCCAAACAATTTTGCAACGGTTGCTGCTGTTGCCGCATTTACAGAAGGTGAGGAGTGGCTGGATGAACTCAGGACTTATCTTGCAGAAAATAAAAAGTTTGTGAGGGAGTTCATCGGAATCAATATTCCGAAGATGAAAGTTGTTCCTTCAAAGGCAACCTATCTTTTGTGGCTTGACTGCAGTGACCTCACCGATGATGCAGAAGTTCTTGTAGATTTCATCAGAAAAAATACGGGGCTTTTTTTGACGGAAGGAATTGAATACGGAAAGCCTGGGAAAAAATTCATCAGAATGAATGTTGCCTGTCCCAGGGCCCGTGTTGAGGATGGTCTGTTACGCTTGAAAACTGCAGTTGAAAAATACGAAAGTTCTAAATGCTAGTTTCAATGTACAAAGGAATTTCAAACAATCCGTGTCTGTTGCAGAAAGCATAGAATTTTCTTCCAGGTGATTTTTTGAATCTTGCTTCCACTGTCTGTTCGGGGTAAAGCTTTTCAATTTGAATTCCGGCATCCCCGATACAGGCGATGAATGATATGTAATGGTTCTTGTTCATGGGATGATTGTTTTTCATGGTGACAAAAAGTTCATTTTCAATTTCATCAATCTTAAGGCAATGCTCATCTTCTGGATCTGAAATAGTTTCCGCTTCAAGTGGCAGAAGACGGATTCCGCAGCAGGAAAATGCACCTTCCCCCATGGCATGAATCACATTTGCGCAGACTGGGCACACATAGAATTTTGAGCGCTTGATGTTGGCGCATTTGTTTTTGTTTAGGATTACATCGCCGCTTAAAAGTTCCGCAATGCTTATGTTGAAGGCTTTTGCAAGACTTTCAAGTAAAGATACATCAGGCATTCCACGGTCAGTTTCCCATTTTGAAACGGCCTTATCTGAAACACATATCATGTCTGATAGCTGTTTTTGCGTCATATGATTTTTTTCACGCAAAGTTTTTATTGTTTTTCCTGTAACGTATTCCATTTTGTCCTCCGTAAGTATGTGTAAATAATAGCGGAAGAAAATGGAATTGCCTAACTACTTATCGTAGAGTTAAAAAATAAGGCACCAGAAGAAAATTATAATGCCCTGCCCAGTTCCTCTATTGTTTTTACAAGGCTGTCAAGTTTTTCGCGGCTCATGTCTGGATTCAGCAGGGTGAATTTAAGGCAGACGCGGTGGTCGCTTACAGTCTGGCCTACTACGATTCCAAGCTTGTGGAGAAGCGTGCGGCGGATTTTCTTGTTCATCTCGTCGTTTTCCTCGGGTGTCTTTGATTCGTTAACGACACGGAAGACGACGGAAGAAATCTCAGGTTCAGTTACGACAAAGAAATTCCTGTTGGCGCTTACTACGGAATAAAAATAGCGGGCGTTGTCCATTACCTTTGTGATGATGTCGCTCCAGCCGTCCTTGCCTCTTGCAAGGAAACTCATCCAGACTTTTAATGCATCAAAGCGTCTTGTTGTCTGAAGGCTTTTGTCCACAAGATTCGTGTATCCGTCTTCCTCGTCTTCTTCACGGTTCAGGTAGTCTGCGTGGATCGTGAGGGCGGCAAAGTCTGTTCCGTCCTTGATGAGGACTGCGCTTGAGCTGATGTTCAAAAGAAACATCTTGTGGAAATCCACCGTGATTGAGTCACAGAGGTGGAAGTCTGAAACTGAGTTTCTATATTTTTCAGAAAGGATCACACCGCTTCCGTAGGCACCGTCTGCGTGGAGCCACATGCTGTGTTTGTCGCAAAGATCGCGGATTTTTGCCATCGGGTCTATTGAACCAAAGTCCGTTGTTCCGACTGTTGCGACAACAAGGAAAGGAATGTTTCCGGCTTTTACATCGGCTTCAACAAGTTTTTCAAGGGCTGTAAAATCCATCTGTTTTTTTTTGTTGACCGGAACTTTTACAACACTTTCATATCCTAAACCAAGAATGTGTGCGGATTTTTCCATTGAAAAGTGGCTGATGCAGCTTGTGTACATTCTGAGCTTTCTGAAATTTTCAGGCAGCCCGAATTTCTTTATGTCGTATTTTAAAACATTGTTGCAGAACCAGTCACGGGCAAGGATGATGGCCGTCTGGTTTGACTGGCTACCGCCGCTGGTGAAAACTCCGTCGGATTTTTCATCGTAGCCGTAAAGTGCGCAAAGGTGTCTTGTAACGTCGACTTCAATTTCCGTTGCCGCAGGTGCCTGGTCCCAGCTGTCCATGCTCTGATTGTATGCGCTGATGATCTGCTCGGCGGCAAGGCTTTCCATTAGGGCAGGTGAATGAAGGTGAGGCATGTAGTCTGTGGAAGAAGGACGGAGCATGTTTGGAAGAATTTTTTCTTTTGCCATGGCAAGAACTTTATCAAAACCAAGTCCTTTTTCCGGCAGTATGGAATCCATATGAATGAGATCCTTCAGCTCCATCGGCTCAGGCCCTGTATAGGCTTTGCTGTTGCTGAATGATTCAAGGATGGCATCTGTCGTTTTTCCGATCATCGATGAGTAAAGTTCCTTGTCCGATGGTGAGTCTGTAAGAAAGAAATTGTTCATATGCATGTCCTGGTAAAATACGTGGTTATTTGTCCCCGGATCCTTCGACAAGCTTAGGAATCCTATGGCTGGGGACGTGGGGTCTTCAATTATGTTGCAGGGTTGCTGAGCGAAGTCGAAGCACCCTGTATAGTTTTTGTAATCCGTCGGACCCTTCGACTTCGCTCAGGGATCCTTGAATTGAATCGACTTTTGGCAGACCTTCGGATCAAGTCCGAAGGTGACACAATGGTCAGTCTATAAAAAATAACGTCATTGCAAAAGTCGCCTTTCACAATGACGTTTTAAATCGACTATTATTTGCCTGTGATTTCTGCGTTTACTTCAAGGACCACCTTTTCAAAGATGTCCAGGCCGTGGTTGAGGTCTTCGTCTGAAATGTTCAGTGCGCAAAGACAGCGCATTACGGAACCAAAGCGGCCGCCTTTTTCCATGACAAGCTTGTTGTCAAAGCAAAGATGCTGAACTTCTGCTGCGATTTCTCCACTGAAAGGATAAGCTCCAAGGTTGTCCTTTGGACCCCGTGGATCGACAAATTCGATTCCGCACATGAGGCCTTTGCCGCGTACATCACCGATGATGCTTACCTTTTCCTTGATTGCGTTTACACGTGCACGGTACATGTCGCCTTTGCGTGCAACGTCTGCAAGGAAGTCCGGTTTTGAAACACGGTTAAGAACAACGGTTCCGGCCTTCATGGCAAGCTGGTTTCCGCGGAAAGTTCCTGCGTGGGCACCAGGTTCCCATTTGTCCAGTTCCTTGTTGTAGATGACTACGGCAAGGGGCTGTGTTCCGCCTATGGCCTTTGAAACAAGGACCACATCAGGCTCTATGTCAGCATATTCAAATGCAAAGAGTTTTCCGGAGCGTCCCATTCCGCACTGGATTTCATCACAGATCATAGGGATGCCCAGTTCTTTTGTTACGCGGCGGATTGTCTGAAGGAATTTTACAGGGGCCGGGATTACTCCGCCTTCGCCCTGGATTGGTTCAATGATTACAGCAGCTGGCAGTGGAATACCGCTTTCTGGATCTTTTAAGGTTTTTTCAAAGAAGTTGCAGCATGCATCGATTCCGGCTTCTCCACCAAGTCCAAATGGACAGCGGTATGAATTAGGGAAAGGAAAAAAGTGAACTTCCGGCATAAGTCCGTTGATTTTTGATTTTGCGCCAAGATTACCCGTGCAGGCCATGGCACCGTGACCCATTCCGTGATATGCGCCCTGGAAAGCAATGATGCTTGTTCTTCCGGTTGCAGTCTTGCAAAGTTTTAATGCGGCATCGGTTGCATCGGTTCCGCTTGGAGAACAGAACTGAATCTTTGAATTC
>SAMEA3663241__coassemble_372_pt1 | contig 11339 bp, 8 predicted proteins | sample SAMEA3663241__metabat2_high_PE_014 | metagenome-assembled genome bin SAMEA3663241 (sample SAMEA3663241) | pig gut metagenome | biome: pig gut; feature: pig-associated habitat; material: faeces | place: China | collected 2013
CACTAAAAAGTGGGTGGGACGCAGGAACGAAGGGGAAGGAGGGGCCCGCCAAAAAGGCACGTAGCCTTTTATTGATGAAGCGGGAGGTTATCCATTGCCCTTCATTCCGTCGCTGGGGCCCACCTTTGTTTCATGCCTGCATTGATGAAGGCATATATTTTTACAATGCTCCTGTAACTTTTGCGATGAGCGACATACGTGCATACATTCCGTACTTGACCTGCTTGAAATATGCGGCTCTTGGATCATCGTCAACTTCAGGCTGGATTTCATTGACACGTGGAAGCGGATGGAGGACGATCATGTCCTTCTTTGCCATCTTCATCTTTTCGCGGTCAAGGATGTAGCTGTCCTTGAGGCGGATGTAGTCCTGTTCGTTGAAGAACCTTTCCTTCTGGACGCGTGTCATGTAGAGGATGTCCAGGTCTCCGATAACGTCTTCCATCCTTTCGGCAGTAGTGAATTCAATTCCGGCTGGCTTAAGAAGGTCTTCGGTGATGTATTCTGGAACCTTAAGTTCTTCCGGGCTGATGAAAACAAACTTGTTGTTCTTGTAGCGGCTCATGGCCTGTGTAAGTGAATGGACTGTGCGTCCGAATTTAAGGTCTCCACAGAAACCGATGGTATGGCCTTCAAAGCCACCCTGGAGGGCGCGTATTGTAAGAAGGTCTGTAAGAGTCTGTGTAGGATGGCTGTGCCCACCGTCTCCTGCGTTGATGACTGGAACCGGGCTGTACTGGGATGCAAGGAGGGCAGCTCCTTCCTTTGGAGTGCGCATGGCAATCACGTCAACGTAGGAACTTACTACGCGGATTGTGTCGGCAAGGGTCTCTCCCTTTGTTCCGCTTGTAACATTGGCATCAGCAAAACCCTCAACAGTTCCGCCTAAATGGAGCATTGCCGCTTCAAAAGAAAGCCTTGTTCTCGTACTTGGCTCAAAAAAAAGTGTCGCAAGAATTTTCCCGCGACACACATCCTGAAACGATTTAGGATCAACAATCATCTGCTCTGCCAATGTACAGATCTCGTCGATTTCTGAGACTGAAAGATTAGTTGGCTCAATAACGTGCCTTCCTTTTAGCATAACGACCTCACTTGAAATTTCTGAGAGTTTAGCATAATGAAAGACTTTATTAAAGACATAGGACTGCGAAAAATTCAGTAAACTGAACTTCTCCGTGGCCCTCATAGGCATTTCAGTTTGACTCTAACTCCCGTCTCGTCTTTTCCCATTCACGCTTTCTGGTTTCCTGATCGGTGGTAATGGTATCCTTAAGAAGAGTCATGCAGTTTTCATACAGCATCTCATAAAGTTTTGGAAGCAGTGTCTGCCTTGCTATATCCTCAAGCCCCTGTGTTCCGTTTGACTGAATGAACATAAAGACAAAAAGATCTTCACAGCCGTTGCTTACAGGACGGTTCATGAACAGAACGGCACTGGTCCTTACATGGGCACCTTTTACAGTCATCTGAATTCCGTCTATTCTTTCATAAAGCGGCATGTTGAGCATTCCATGTGGAAGGACAAATGAAAAATGGCTGAGCGATATGTCCTGAAGCTGTCCCTTGTATGAAGCCTTGTTATAGACAAAATCAAATGTACTGTTGTTGTTGCACAGAGCCCTGACCTGCTTTCGTCGCCCCATGGCCTGGTTTGCATAAAGAACTCTCTCAATGATTCCAAAATTGCTCTTCTTCTGGTATTCAAGCTGAACGCAACCGCACATAATACCTATATCAAAAAGATAGATCTTCTCTATGACAGGTTTTTCTTCCTTGTTCTGTCTTTTTGTGTAAAGAACGCCGATTAAAACCTTGCCCTCATACTTTAAATTGATTCTCCTTATGAACTGTGACCATGTCTCACCTTTTGGAGAAGGTGAATCTATGTTGAAGAAAAGGATTATGTCATTGAAAGTGACATAAAGGTAATCGATATAGTTTTCAAGAGAAAAATTAGGAAGTTTGCCTACAAAATAAGTCTCAAAGCCGTCGACAAGATATTCCTCACAGAAATTCTCAGGCAAAAGAGACGTATCAGGCTGAATGAAAAAAGTTTTCCGTCCTGCGATAATGGCACTGCTCTGTTCGTTCATAAAATCTCCATCATAATTATAATCTCACTGATATCAAATTTCCATAAAAAAATCCAATTGCAATGATAAATAATTTTCTATATTATTGTTTCATTATGGAAAAACTTAAAATCTTGCTGGCAAAAGGCCGCATTTACGAATCAGTTTATGATCTTTTGAGCGATGTTGGTATTTCTATCCATCTTCCAGACAGAACATATTTCCCTGTTACAAATCAGGATGACCTTGCATTCCAGGTAGTCAAGCCACAGATCGTCAGTGCCCTTCTTGCAGGTGAAAAGGCTGATGTAGGTTTCAGCGGAAAAGACTGGGTCTACGAAAACGGAGTTCAGGATCAGGTTGTTGAAATCATGGACTTTGGATTTGATCCAGTTCGTATCGTAGCTGCAGTTCCGGAATCAGTGGATTATCATTCCCTCCTCAAAAAACCTGTTACAATCGCAACTGAATACCAGAATCTTACAAAGAAATATATTGAAGAAAACAATATCGACGGAACTGTATTCCGCACATGGGGAACATCTGAAGGCTTCGTTCGCGACAGTGAAGACTCAGAAGCACAGATTCTCATCGACAACACATCAACAGGTTCATCACTCAAGGCAAACCGTCTTAAGATCGTTGATACCCTCATGACTTCTTCTACAAGAATGTATGCTTCAAAATCCGCCATGGCAGATCCAGAAAAGAAGCAGAAGATCATGGAACTCAAGATGCTCTTTGAAGCTGTAATGAACGCACGCTCAAAGGTCATGCTTGAAATGAATGTTGCTGAAGACAAGTTTGAAGCTCTTGTAAAAGGAACACCTTCAATGAAGAGTCCTACAGTCAGTCCTCTCTTTGGCGGCAACGGATATGCAGTCAAGATTGCAGTCCAGAAAAAGGAAGTTCCTGTCCTTCTTCCAAAGCTCAAGGCTCTTGGAGCGACAGACATCGTTGAATACGAGCTGCGCAAGGTAATGGCATGAAAAATTGACTTCCTGTCAATTTTTCATGCAGAGGTTTGATTCTCAAACCTCTGGCCACTGCATTGCTTAACCGATGACGCGCCATCCGTGGCGCTACGCTTACGCGAAGAACCGTCCCTGCCCAGGGGCGGTTTTTTTTATTCCTTTAAATTTATACCTCTATCATTTATTGATCTACCCTATATTGTATAATATTAATTGAAAATCAAGAAATTGGCGTTTTACTATTTTTTTGATTAAAATTATTAACGTCCTTTGCTCAAATACACAAAAAGGAGATTTTATTATGGTTACAATTGATGATTTTTGCGGACAGAAAAATGGTTATTCAAGATCCATTACATTGAGAAACAAGTTGATTCCAATTGGAAAGACTCAAGAAAATCTGGACAAACTTAATCTGCTTGATAATGATAAGAAGAGGGCTGATTCCTACAAGCAGGTTAAAGATCTTATTGATGATTTTCATCGCTCATTTATTCAGGATGTATTGAGCAAGGTTTCATTTGAATGGGGATCTTTGTTTGATCAATTAGATGCTTATCAGAAATGTAATGATAAACAGAAAAAAAAAGATGAAAAGAAAACTCTAGAAATTTTTCAAAAGGCAGCGAGAAAAAGGATATCAGAAGCTTTTTCTGACAATCCCAATTACGATAAATTGTTCAAGGATGGTTTATTTAAGGAATTATTACCGGAGTTTATCAAAACTGCAAAACCAGAAGAAATCACAGATAAGCAGGATGCTTTAAAAGTGTTTGATAAGTTCAGTACATATTTTACTGGATTTCATGAAAATCGAAAAAATATGTATAGCGAAGAAGAAAAGTCTACTGCTATCAGTTTTAGAATTGTGAATGAAAATTTTCCGAAGTTTTATGCCAATGTTAAGCTTTTTGAAAAACTTCAGAAGGAATTTCCAAATATTATAGAAGAAACTGAAAAGTCTCTTGCTTCATATTTAAATGGTAAAACACTAAAAGATATTTTTAATCCAGAAGCTTTTAATCAGGTACTTACACAGAGTGGAATTGATTTTTATAACACTGTAATTGGCGGTGTTGCTGGAGAAGCAGGAAGCGAAAAGATTCAGGGATTAAATGAGAAAATAAATCTTGCACGGCAGCAACTTCCAGATGCAGAAAAGAATAAGCTTCGTGGAAAAATGGTTGTTCTCTTTAAGCAGATTTTAAGCGACCGTGAAACAGCCTCTTTTATTCCTGTAGGTTTTGAAAATAACGATGAAGTTTATGATACAGTTCAGAAATTCAAAAAAGAAACTTTTGATTCTGTGGTTTCATTGATAAAGGAAACTTTCAATTCGGACAATGACTATAATCTTGAAGAAATCTTTGTTCCTGCAAAGGAACTTACTGCATTTTCACAAACAATTTACGGTCACTGGTCTACATTGAGTCAGGGATTATTCCTTATTGAAGAGAGTAAATCAAAGAAAGGTTTATCGGAAACTCAGGCTGAAAAAGTCACAAACGAAATTGCAAAAAAAGACTATTCTCTTGCAGATCTTCAGAAGGCTTACGAAAAGTATTGCGAAAAAAATGAAGAACAAGTTACTCTTACTGCAACGAATTATTTTGCTCTTAAAAAGGAAGATGAACTGCTTCTTTCAAAAATCAACACAGCCTATGCGGCAATAGATTTTGAATCTAAGAAGAATCTTCAGGCAGAAAAAGATGCTGCAACTCCTATAAAGGAATTCCTTGATGAAGTTCAGAATCTTTACCATTACCTTAAAATGGTTGATTACCGTGGAGAAGAACAGAAGGATTCTGCTTTCTATTCCAAGCTTGATGAAATTCTTACAAAACTTGCTGAAATTGTTCCTTTGTATAATAAAGTTAGAAACTTTGTTACAAAAAAGCCAGGTGAAGTAAAGAAAATTAAGTTGAATTTTGATAATGTTTCATTAGCAAAAGGCTGGGATGTGAATAAGGAATCTGATTATACGAGTATTTTGTTAAGAAAAAACGGTAAATATTATTTAGGCATTTTTAATCCAAAAGATAAACCTAAATTTGATGAAGAAAATGTTTCCGAATATACAGGGCCATTATATGATTGTTATGAAAAATTGGTATATAAATATTTTAAAGACGTTACCACGATGATTCCAAAATGTTCTACGCAATTAAATGCAGTTAAGAATCATTTTCTATCTAATGATGACGATTATATTCTAGAAAATGATAACTTCAGTAAGCCTCTTGTTATTACTAAAAATATATATGAGTTAAACAATCAATTATTTGAAGGAAAAAAGAAGTTTCAGATTGATTATTTTAGAAACACTGGTGACAAAGAAGGTTATGAAAAGGCCGTAAAAGATTGGATTTCATTCTGTATGAGTTTTGTAAAATCCTACAAAAGTACAGAGGTTTATGATTATTCATCATTGGGCGATTGTTCTAAATTTAAACAAGTTGATCATTTTTATTCTGCCATAAACTTGTTATTGTATAAAATATGGTTTGTAAATGTTTCTGAATCAAAAATCAACTCTCTCGTAGATTCCGGCAAACTTTTCCTTTTCCAGATTTACAACAAAGACTTTGCAGAAAAATCTACAGGCAAGAAAAATTTACATACTCTTTATTGGGAAAACCTTTTCAGCAAAGAAAACCTTAAAGATATCTGCTTAAAACTTAATGGAGAAGCAGAACTTTTCTATCGTCCTGCTAACGAAAATATTAAGCATATAAAACACGAAAAGGGATCAATTCTTGTTAACCGTACAACTTCAGACGGTAAATCAATTTCAGAAGAGATTTATCAGGAAATATATCAGTTTAAAAATAATATGGTTGATTCTATTTCTGATGATGCAAAGAAATTATTGGATTCTGGAACAGTTGTTTTTAAAGAAGCAAAACACGAAATTACAAAAGACAAACACTTTACAGAAGCAACTTATCTTTTTCATTGTCCAATTACAATGAATTTTAAGGCTCCCGAAATTACAGGAAGAAAATTCAATGATCGTGTTTTGGAAGTTCTAAAAGCAAATCCTGACGTAAAAATCATCGGGCTTGACCGTGGTGAACGCCATCTGATTTATCTTTCACTTATCAACCAGAAAGGTGAAATTGAGATTCAGAAAACTTTGAATCTTGTAGAACAGGTTAGAAACGATAAAACTGTAAAAGTTAATTATCAGGAAAAACTTGTTCAAAAAGAAGGTGACAGAGACAAGGCCCGCAAAAACTGGCAGACAATCGGCAATATCAAGGAACTTAAGGAAGGTTATCTTTCTAATGTAGTTCATGAAATTGCAAAACTTATGGTTGAAAATAACGCAATTGTCGTTATGGAAGATTTGAATTTTGGATTTAAACGGGGCCGATTTGCTGTTGAAAGACAAGTTTACCAGAAGTTTGAAAACATGCTCATTGAAAAACTCAACTATCTTGTATTCAAAGAAAGATCTGTTACAGAACCGGGGGGTGTTTTGAATGCTTACCAGTTGACTGATAAAGCTGCAAATGTGAGCGATGTCGGAAAACAATGCGGATGGCTTTTTTATGTTCCTGCGGCATATACTTCTAAAATTGATCCAAAAACAGGTTTCGCAAATCTGTTGAACATGAAAGATTTAACTAATGTGGCAAAAAAGAGAATGTTCTTTTCTAAATTCAAGGATATTCATTTTGATTCTGGTTCAAATGATTTTGCATTCACCTTTGATTACAAGGATTTTGACGGAAAGGGTGCTGCAGAAATGACTCAAACAGAATGGACTGTCTGGTCAAATGGAAATCGTATTTTTTATGATTCAAAGATACATTCTACGGAAGAAATCAATGTTTCTGAGAAGCTAAAGGAACTTTTTGATGCCAGCAAAATTGACTATAAAACTGAAAATAATATTTTTGAGTCAATTATGGAAGTTGGAGCAGATTTGAAAGAAGGAGAAAAGCCTTCAAAGAAAATCGCAAACTTCTGGGACAGTCTGCTGTGGTACTTCAAATTGATTCTCCAGATGCGAAATTCAATTCCAAACAGCGAAACCGATTATCTCATTTCTCCAGTTAAAGCTGAAGACGGAACATTCTTTGACAGCCGAGTTCAGAAAGAACTTGGAAAAGATTCAAAACTACCAATCGATGCAGATGCAAATGGCGCTTATCACATTGCACTGAAAGGCCTGTATCTTCTGAAAAACGATTTCAATTTAAACGATAAAGGTTATATTGAAAATATTTCCAACGCCGAATGGTTCCGTTTTGTTCAGGAAAGGGATTATCTTAACTAGGAGTTGCCAATGTCAGAGAACACACAGATAAAACTTTTTGAGGAGAAGAAAGTTCGTTCCATTTGGGATGAAGAAGAGCAGCAGTGGTATTTTTCGGTAATTGATGTTGTTGAAGTTCTTACAGAATCGGTAAACCCTCGTGATTACTGGTTTAAAATGAAAAAACGTGTTCATTCAGAAGACGGAGTTGAGTTGTCGACAATTTGTCGACAACTGAAATTGCTTTCTTCTGATGGAAAAAAATATTCAACTGATTGTGCCAATGTAAAATCTCTTTTGCGAATAATTCAGTCCATTCCGTCTCCAAAAGCTGAACCGTTCAAGCAGTGGTTGGCGCAAGTTGGCTATGAGCGAATGCAGGAAATTGAAAATCCGGAACTTGCCCAGGAACGGATGAAAGATCTTTACGAAAAGAAAGGTTATCCAAAAGATTGGATTGACAAACGGCTTAGAGGAATTGCAATACGGCAGAACCTAACAGATGAATGGAAAACACGAGGTATCACAAAGGAAAAAGATTATGCAATCTTAACAGCGGAAATCTCAAAAGCAACTTTCGGTCTAACTCCCTCTGAGTACAAAGACGTTAAAGGACTTACAAAGAAAAATCAGAATCTTCGCGACCACATGACCGACCTTGAATTGATTTTTACTATGCTTGGTGAACGGGTAACTACCGAAATCAGTCAGCAGGAAAAACCTGATACATTTTCAGAAAACAAAAAAGTTGCGAAACGTGGCGGAAATGTTGCCGGAGTTGCCCGCAAAGAAACTGAAAAAGAACTTGGCCATTCTGTGATTTCTTCAGAAAACTATTTAAATCTGGAAAGTAATAATGGAACTTTATCTGAACATAACTTATCTGAATGATTTTATTTTCTGTCCTCTATCGATTTACTATCATCAGCTTTATGGAAATCTGACTGAACGACTTTATTACAATGACGCTCAGCTGGATGGTAAGGCTATACATGAGGCAATTGATAATCAACACTACTCTACCCACAAAAATATTCTTCAGGGAATAGATGTTTATTCGGATGAATATAAGCTTTGCGGAAAAATAGATATTTTTGATGTTGAAAAAGGACTTTTAACAGAACGGAAAAAACATATTGAAACTATATATGACGGGTATCTTTTTCAGTTGTATGCTCAATGTATTTGTCTTCGAGAAATGGGATATGAGGTAAAACAAATCAGATTTTATTCTAGTGATGATAACAAAGTGTATCCTGTGGAACTTCCAGAAAACAATCCGGAGATGTTTGAAAAATTCAAAAAAACAAATTCCGAAATGCAAGATTTTATCGTAGATTTGTACGTACCAAAATCACCTGAAAAATGTCGTAACTGCATTTACAACGATTTTTGCGACAGACCACTTGTCCCTAAAGCTTATAACGGAGGATTTTAAAATTGGAGTAAGCCTATGATGAGCACAAGAGATTTTGAATGTAAGCAGATTGCTTTTGTTTTTACTTCCAAGGGAGAAAAAATCAGTTTTAAGAATGACAACCTTTTGATTCAAGATGAAGAAGGAAAAGTTAAACATCAATCAACTTGTTACAGGCTTTTTATTCTATTTATTTGTGGCGATTATTGTATTACTTCTGGAATCTTAGACCGAGCTTCAAAATTTGGATTTAACATAGTTCTGATGAGTCCGAATTTGCGAATTACAAAAATTCTTCCTTCAAAAGCTGAAGGAAATGTTTTGCTAAGACGCAAGCAATATGAACTTGAGGGAACTGCGCTGGCTGCTCATGTGATTTCGAATAAGATTCACAATCAGAATCACCTGCTAAAAAAGAAGAGAAATAAGACGGAAGAAGAAAAAGACGCAATAAAAAAACTAGAGCAATTTGAAAAGGATGTTTTGATAGAAAACCTTGATGTTCAGAAGATTATGGGTATTGAAGGAGTAAGTGCAAAGCTTTATTTTCAGTCTTTATTTAATAATCATAATTGGAAATCAAGACGACCTAGAACAAAACAGGATATTACAAATTGTCTCATGGATATCGGTTACACAATTCTATTTAATGTGATAAATGCCTTGCTGGAGATGTATGGATTTGATGTTTATGTTGGAATCCTGCACACTCAATTTTTTCACCGAAAGTCACTGGTTTGTGATTTAGAAGAGCCTTTCAGACCTATTATAGATGCTGCCCTAATAAAAGCTATGAATCTTGGACAAATTAATGAAAAGGATTTCTGGAAAAATAACGAACAATTCATTTTGCCGTGGAAAAACTCTGCTAAATATGTTGAACTTTTTATAAAAGCCATAATGGAATATAAAAATGAAATATTCATCTATTTGCAAAGTTACTATCGTGCATTTATGAGAAATAAAAATGCAAGTGACTTCCCTGTATTTGAAATGGAAGAGGAAAACTAATGCTGTTAGTAAGTTATGATATAAGTAATGATAAGGTAAGAAATAAATTTTCAAAATTTCTTTCTAAATTTGGATTCAGATTGCAGTACTCAGTTTTTGAGATTACCAACAGTGATACGATTTTAAGTAATATTGAAAATGAAATTCAAAATGTTTTCATGAAAGCCTTTACAGAAGAGGATTCTGTTATTATATTTAACTTATCGGCTAGTTGCAAAAAGACCTGTTACGGATATGCTAAAAATGAAGAAACTGATGTTTTTGTGATTACCTGAAATTTGCAAACCCCTAGTCTTACTGTGGAATTTGGAGAAAAAAATGCTTAAAATGCCCAAAATTTGTGCATTAAATGCAGAATACAGTAACAGACAGTACCGTTGTACATTCACAGGGGTTTCAAATTACATCAAAATTTCTACTGTTGTAGATTGCTGGCAAGCATGACCTGCGCGTTTGTTTCAAATTACATCAAAATTTCTACTGTTGTAGATGGTTAACCTCCCATACTTTGTCGATAGTTTCAAATTACATCAAAATTTCTACTGTTGTAGATCCAGCAAGTTCTCAACGTCAATCAACGCGTTTCAAATTACATCAAAATTTCTACTGTTGTAGATTTAAGGTGTTCCATAGGCTTTTTAATTGTTTCAAATTACATCAAAATTTCTACTGTTGTAGATAAAACGGAAACACATTTAGAAGAAACGTTTCAAATTACATCAAAATTTCTACTGTTGTAGATTTGATTGTATTATTCCCGAAATTAAAGTTTCAAATTACATCAAAATTTCTACTGTTGTAGATTTGAACATTCTCTACAAAGACCTATATTGTTTCAAATTACATCAAAATTTCTACTGTTGTAGATATTGACTGATACACCAATCAAATGAATTGTTTCAAATTACATCAAAATTTCTACTGTTGTAGATGAATTCTATTGACATAAAATGTAAAAGTTTCAAATTACATCAAAATTTCTACTGTTGTAGATACATCGGGTACACATGCGGCCTAAAGGGTTTCAAATTACATCAAAATTTCTACTGTTGTAGATATTTTGAAAACCTCCGTTTATTTGTTTGTTTCAAATTACATCAAAATTTCTACTGTTGTAGATCTTAACTCCTCTAAAATATGGCCGCCCGTTTCAAATTACATCAAAATTTCTACTGTTGTAGATGCAATGTCTGCCGTCTGCTGAATATAGGTTTCAAATTACATCAAAATTTCTACTGTTGTAGATATAGGCGGCAGCCCCTGCACCTATTGGTTTCAAATTACATCAAAATTTCTACTGTTGTAGATACAATCGTTTAAAACGTCTACGGTTTTGTTTCAAATTACATCAAAATTTCTACTGTTGTAGATAAGAGCAGTTTTCTTGTTAACTAATTGTTTCAAATTACATCAAAATTTCTACTGTTGTAGATTAAGGTAAAAGATAATCATAACAAGGTTTCAAATTACATCAAAATTTCTACTGTTGTAGATTTTTCTCCAGCTTATCTTACCGTTTGGTTTCAAATTACATCAAAATTTCCACTGTTGTAGATCGGATCATACTTAGGATTATGCAATGCGTTTCAAACTACATT
>SAMEA3663241__coassemble_376_pt1 | contig 11204 bp, 11 predicted proteins | sample SAMEA3663241__metabat2_high_PE_014 | metagenome-assembled genome bin SAMEA3663241 (sample SAMEA3663241) | pig gut metagenome | biome: pig gut; feature: pig-associated habitat; material: faeces | place: China | collected 2013
AAGCTCATCACCGTCAACTATATGATGAGCAAGGACATCATCGCACGCCGCCTTGAAACAGGAATCACATTCGCAGAATTCTCATACACACTTTTGCAGGGCTATGACTTCCTTCATCTGTTCCGCACAAAGAACTGTATCATGCAGTGTGAAGGTGCAGACCAGTGGGGAAACATTACAACAGGGCTTGAACTCATCCGCAAGATTGAAGGAAAGGAAGCATACGGCTTTACAATGCCTCTCGTTCTGGACAAGTACGGCAACAAGTTCGGTAAGTCTGCAGGCAACGCTCTCTGGCTTGACATCAACAAGACATCAGGATACGAACTTTACCAGTACCTTGTTAATGTTGATGACAGCATGGTAATCGACTACCTTAAGATCTTTACATTCCTCACAAAGGAACAGATTGAAGAACTTGAAGCAAAGAACAAGGAACACCCTGAACTCCGTGAAGCACACAAGGCTCTTGCACGTGAAATCATCACAGACCTTCATGGCGCTGCTGAATACGACAAGGCAGTTGATATTTCTGCAAAGCTCTTTAGCGGCGACCTTAAGTCCCTTTCACTCAAGGATATCGAAATCGGTTTCCGCGATGTTCCTACAGTTGAACTCAAGGAAGAAGGAAAGGCAATCATTGATGTCCTCGTAGAAAACAAAATCTGCGGAAGCAAGAGAGAAGCCCGCGAATTCTTTGCACAGGGATCAATCACATGCAACGGTGAAAAGATTGCAGATGAAAATACACCTGTAACAAAGGCAATGGCAATCGAAGAAAAGGTTATCGTTGTTCGCCGCGGTAAGAAAAAGAACTACATCCTGAAATTCTAGTTTCAGTTTAATCTTGTGATATAAAGGTCCATTTGGTTCCGCGGAATTGAATGGACTTTTTTTGTCTGCGGTAAAAACATTAGATTTGCAAATTGGTAAATTCTGCATTAAAATTGTTATGTTACATATTAATGAAGGAGTTAACGATGAATTTTATTTTCTTAGGACCACCAGGAGCTGGAAAGGGTACACTTGCTGCACAGGTTGCAGAAGAATACAAGATTCCACAGATTTCAACTGGTGATATTTTCCGTGAAAACATCAAGAATCAGACAGAACTTGGAAAGAAAGTAAAGGCAATCATGGATGCCGGCGGACTTGTTGGCGATGATGTTGTTCTTGAAATCGTAGAAGACAGACTTAAGAAGGATGACTGCAAGAACGGATTCATTCTTGATGGATTCCCACGCACAATTCCACAGGCTGAAGCTTTTGAGAAGCTTGGCATCGATGTTAAGGTTGTGAACTTTGAAGTCAACAATGACCTCATCATTGCCCGCCTTTCAAACCGCCGCGTATGCAAGAGCTGTAAGGCTAACTTCAATGTCAAGTTCATGCCTCCAAAGGTGGAAGGTGTTTGTGACAAGTGTGGTGGAGAACTCTTTACTCGTGAAGATGACAAGCTTGAATCAATCACACACCGCCTTGAAGTTTACCGCAAGGAGACAGAACCTCTCATCGGTTTCTATCGCAATCTTAACAAGATGACAGACATCGACTCTGCACGCGATTCTCAGGAAGTTCTTGTAGACTTCAGAAAGATGTTCCCTGCAAAATAATTATCAGGAAAGCTGCATGAAGACAACAGAAGATGAAAAGCAGAAATTCATAAAGATGTTCGAAGAAGAATTTGACGACAAGGTTGTTTCCTTTGAACTAGCTGAACTTCGAGCTTCTCCTGTTGTCTTCAATATTTTAAAGCTGGTCCCTGAACAGGAGACAGATTTTCTCTGGGGGCTGGTGGTTTTCTGTGAAAGTGATATTTATTTTTACAGTTTTCCGCAGGAAAATATCATATCTTTTTATGTGAGAAAATCATCTGGTGCTGCAGACCCTGTCTTTCAATGTATTTCACTTTCAGACTGGAAGTGCCGGTACAGACTTCCAGAAAAACATTTCCTTGATTTTCTTATCCCAAAACGCAAAAATATCGTAAAGACATATTTCTTTGATGAAGACAAAATCAGCCACTCCTTTGAACTTTGCCTGAACAAAAAAGCGGCTGATGTAATCAATCTTTTTCCTGCCGATTAATTTTTATTTTATATACAAGTATTCGAGACAGACTTCGACTTCGCTCAGCCGCCCTTAGAATCGCTCAGCCGCCCTTAGGATCCCTCAGCCGCCCTTAGAATCGCTCAGCCGCCCTTAGGATCGCTCAGCCGCCCTTAGAATCGCTCAGCCACCCTTAGGATCCCTGAGCGAAGTCGAAGGGCATAAGTCAAAGAAACTGTTTAATAAATTACTTTATAATGACTTTATAAATCTTTTTGTTGATCCATTTGTAAACCAATGCCAGGACAAGGTTTGCCGCAGTCACTGCAATGAAATAAACCAGAAGATTCCAGTGACAGTCCTTTATGACCGGTTCTTCTCTTGTTCCGGTTATGAAATTGAAGCTGTTCAATGCGATTCTCTGCATGAGATAAAATTCCAGCGAAATTGAGGAGAAGAAGGCAAGGACTTTATTGCTTCTTGTCCACTTGAACTTGAGCGTCGTAAGGAACAGAAGCAGTGTTGCAAGCTGAACCTGCTGCGCGATGAGACAGAGTGTCTTATCAAGTCTTCCAACTCCGTGACCTGCGAATTCAGACCAGTAACTGATGTTAAATAGTGCATAAAAGCCGAGATACATTCCGCATGCCATGAGAACGGTCACAACTGCAAATTTGAGCCAGTATTTTTTAGAGAAGAATGCAATGATTTTATCTTCATGATGTGCCCACAGAAGACCAAGTACAAAACACATTGTGCTGTTGACCCACCATTCTCCCTGGAACCAGAGAGCGCAGATCTGCTGATACCATTTTGCCGTTCCAAAACTCTGGGGGCCTTCGTACCATCCGTAATCGATCCACCATGCAAAGTGTCCGCCGATGCAGAAAATGACGAGCTGTGCAAGTGCTGCAAGAAAAACAATGAAGATTGCATTTCCTGTTTTTTTGCATTTTTTGAATGCAAAGTAAAAAGCCCCATACATGATGAGGATTACAATCGGATACCAGCTCTGATCGTTGATTATTATAAGGTCAAGCATTCCAAGAACCCATTTCACCGGTGTCATGTGTCCGTATCCTGTTGCCAGGCAGAAAACCGCATAGAAAACATTCATCACATAGATTGCGACGATTATAGGCAGCATCCTTTTTTTGAAAAATGTTGAAAGATAGCCTGGCTTTGACTTCCAGCTTTTGAGAAGACCGATGCCACTATAAAAGAAGAAAATACCGACAAAGATGAATCCAATCGGTTCAAAAAACTTTATGTCTGCTGTTTTTTGAAATGCTGGATTTTGAGAGACATGGTGAAAGAAAACACCAAGACATGCAAGACCCTTTGCTGCGTTTGAATTTTCGAGGGAAAGGTAGTCTGATTTCAGTTCCCCTTTCCGTGCAAAGCAGCTGCCCCAGAAGAGAAGTGCAAGTGTAAAACCGTAAATTAAAAGTGAAATTAGCATTTATGATATCCTTTTCTTGTTTTTTATCATTATAACCCCGGACTGTAAATAGTGAAAGAAGAAATGAAAATTGGAAATTGATGCAATGGGACAGTTTTTCAGTTTTTCCCCCTGATGATTATTTGGTGACTGATTGTGACTGAATTCTTTTCGTAAAATCCTCATTTGGTGCTAGCCTATGGTTGTTGCACGTTTTGCATCTTGCTCCGTAAAAAAAATCGTGTTGTCCATGTCGCGGTGTTATTACGGAGCTTTTTTCAGGAGGGCCAATGAAAAGGATAAAGGTTGCGTTTTATGACACTCATTCCTATGACAGGAAAGCGTTTGAGGAGATGAACAAAAGGTTTCAGTTTGACATTGATTATTTTGATTTCAAGCTGAATGAGAAAACGGCTTCCGCCTCAAAAGGTTTTGATGCCGTATGCATTTTTGTCAATGATATCGTGAATGACAGGGTGGTTGAGATCCTCAGGGAAAATGATGTAAAGGTCATCGCGTTAAGATGCGCTGGATTCAACAACGTTGACATGAAAGCCTGTGAAAAGGCAGGAATAAATGTTGTCCGTGTTGTCTCATATTCTCCACATGCAATCGCGGAACACGCAGTAGCCATGCTTTTATCCCTGACAAGACATCTTCCTCAGGCTTATCTGCGGACCAAAACAGGAAACTTTACTCTTGATGGCCTGACAGGACGCGAGCTGGATGGCCTCACAGCCGGAATCATCGGTACCGGAAAAATCGGAAAGACCATGGCGGAACTCCTCAGCGGCTTTGGAATGCATATAATTCTGTATGATCCTTACATGGATCACAATTGGGCTAAAGATATGGGATTCCAGTACGCTGGAATTGATGACCTGTTTAAACAAAGCGATGTCATAAGCCTTCATTGCCTGCTTACGGAAGAAACTTTTCACGTGATCAATGAGAAGAGCATCTCAATTATGAAAGACAATGTAGTCCTCATAAACACAGGCCGTGGAGCCCTTATTGATTCCGCGGCTTTGGTGAATGCTTTGAAGAAAGGAAAAATTGGCGGAGCGGCCCTCGATGTCTACGAAGAAGAAAGCCAGTATTTTTTCAATGACTGGTCGGCCCAGACAATTACGGATGACATTCTTGCAAGACTTCTCACTTTCCCGAATGTTCTCATCACAAGCCATCAGGCTTTCTTGACGGAAAATGCTTTGTCGGCAATCGCAGAAACGACATTGAGCAATATAAGAAATCGTCTTATTGAGGATTTCCTTGATGTATGATTCCAGAAGAGGTGATGTATGAGATTCTTGAAAAAAATTACTGACAACAGATTCATTTTGTTCACATCGGCAGTGTCTCTGGTGCTGGGACTTTTGTATCTATGGAAAGGATTCAAAAACGGATTTCCGCCTATGGGGTGTATCATCACGTCCTTGAATTTTATATACATTCCTTTTGCGCTTGTTTTTTCAAAAAAAGGATTTCCTTATTTCTATCTTCTGTACTCCGCCGTATTGATTTTTTCAATTGCGTTTGAGGAAACTTTTTTGTACAACAACTATACGGCATTGTTCATTATATGCATCGTGATCATGATAAATCCAAAGTTGAGATTGCCGGCAATTGCTTTTTACATCGTTCTTGTAACTGTTGCATTTGCCATGAATGAGGAGATCCTCTATCACTACTTCATCCACATTGCAAGAAGCATCTGGTTCATTGGCATTGTGGAATTCGTCCTGAATGATAAATTCAAACGGAAGAGGCTTGTTCTTTTTGACGATGAGAAAAACATATTACAGCAACTGTGCAACGGGAAGGTCTACCAGAAGGAAGTCGAAGGCTACAGTGAAAATACGATTTACAGGAAACTCAAAGCGGCAAGGGAACGCAACGGGAACCTTACCCGTGATCAGCTGGTTGAGGAGTTCCGCGTGGAAATGGAATACGAAAAAATAAATGGCTGACAATTGCGTCATGTTCCGTAAAGGTATAAAATAGGAGCATGAAAAAGTATCTTTCAGAATTCATTGATTCGATTGAATATAGCCTTGCTTCGGATTCAGATATCTCAAAAATTGAAATAGATTCCCTTGTTTTTGACAGCCGCCATGTAAAGCCCGGTGCGCTTTTTTTTGCTCTCCCCGGAACTCATACTACCGGAAATAGATTCATTGCCAGCGCAATAGGAAATGGGGCAGCCGCCGTAGTCTTTGAAGGTGAACTGTCTGATTCTGAAAAATCCGATATCGAAAGATCACGAGATGGAAGAGACGTTGCTTTCATCAAAGTGAAATCAAGCCGCTTTGCCATGTCTCCGCTTTCCGCAAGTTTCTATGATCACCCGTCGAAAAAACTTGTTGTTTACGGTGTTACCGGTACGGAAGGTAAAAGTTCCACCGTTGCATTCATCTGGCAGCTTCTGCGTCTTGCTGGATACAAGGCGGGATTCATTTCGACGGTTCAGTATTCACTTGGCGGAGAAGCCATCGCTAATCCAGAACATCAGACAACACCGGAAGCACCTATCGTTCAGCGTGAACTTTTTGAAATGCTTGAAAACGGATGTACCCATGCCGTAGTTGAAAGTTCAAGCCACGGTCTGAGTGAAAAAACAAATCGTCTTGGTGATGTGCTTTTTGACTGTGGCGCTTTCATGAACGTCACTCTTGAGCATCTTGAATTCCACGGAACCTATGAGCAGTACAAGAGTGACAAGGCAAACCTCTTCCGTGCCCTGGATAAACATGACCACGTTAAAAACATCGGTGGCAGGGAGACTCCTGTTTCTGCCATGGGAATAGTCAATCTTGAAGATCCTGCCGCTGAATATTTCGCACGGTGCACAAAAAACAAAGTCATCGGATTTACAACTGAAGGAAAGGCCGGTAAGAATGCGGAAGACAGTTCCATTGCGCTTCCAGAAATTCCGTCGGGAATGCCTTGCTGTAAAGCCTTGAACATTGCATCCACAAGCTCGGGAATTTCCTTTGACCTTTCTTATGAAGGAAAAACAACTCATGTAGAATCTCCTGTTCCCGGTGCTTTCAATGCATACAACATAATGACTGCAATCCTTGCCGTCAACGGAACAACCGGAAAATCAATCGGGGAACTTGCATCGCTGTGTGAAAAACTTGAAAGCGTGAAGGGACGCATGACAGTCGTTGATGAAGGTCAGCCTTTTGAAGTCATCGTCGACTATGCACATACTCCTTCTAGTTTTGAGACCATATTCCCTCCTGTAAGAAAACGCTGTCCTGGAAAAATGATCTGCGTTTTTGGAAGCGGTGGTGAACGTGACACAAAGAAGCGTCCATTGCAGGGAGAGATTGCGGCAAAGTTCTGCGATTACGTGATTCTTGCAGACGAAGATCCACGCGGTGAGGATGAGATGGCACTTCTTGAGGACATTGCAGCTGGTTCAAGAAAGGCAGGTAAGAATGATAGTGAAAATCTTTTCCTTATTCCTGACAGACCGGCTGCCATCAGAAAGGCTTTCAGTCTTGCAGGTAAGGGCGACATCGTTCTTCTGCTTGGCAAGAGCCATGAAAATTCGATCATATTCAAAGACCATATAATGCCTTACGATGAAATCAGCGAGGCAATAAAAGCACTTGGAGAATTAAAATGAAAGTAACATTGATGTACGGCGGACGTTCCGGAGAACACGAGATTTCCCTCATTTCCTGCGCATCCGTTTTGAGAAATATTTCGGACAGGCATGAAATCACATTGATTTCGGTAAGCAAGGACGGCAGGTGGTATCTTGAAGACAGCAAGGTTATCGCGGAACTCAGATCCAATCCCGATGCAAAGCTTGAAATCCATGCTGACGAAGCAAAGCGCGTCAACGTAGTTCCAGGTGGAGGAAGGGCTGCTGCTTTCATGTGCGGTGGAAAAACAATCGCAGCTGATGTAGTTTTTTTTGTAATGCATGGAACTTACAGCGAAGACGGAACTCTCCAGGGACTTTTTGAAATGGTGGGAGTTCCATATGTTGGCTGTGGAGTAATGTCGTCGGCAGTCACAATGGACAAAGTCACTACAAAAATCATCTGGGAGAAGGTGGGGTTGCCTGTTGTTCCGTACATGTGCCTCACAAAGGCAGATATAAACAACTCTGCTGAATACGACAAGCTTGTCGCAAAGGCAATCGATACATTTAAGTTCCCTCTTTTTGTAAAACCATGTTCAGCTGGTTCAAGCGACGGTGCATCCAAAGCAACAAATCCAAAGGAACTTTCCTTTGCCCTGATGGAAGCATTCAGCTGGGACAACAAGGTTCTCATTGAAAAAGCAATCAACGCACGCGAAGTGGAATGTTCCGTTACAGGAAACAGCATCACTGCTGACGCCAATGTTCCATGCTCAATGCTCAAGGCTTACGGTCCAGGTGAGATCGTTCCAAAGCATGAATTCTACGACTACGATGCAAAGTACAACGATCCGGATGGCGCGGAACTTAAGATTCCGGCTTTGCTCGATGATGACAAGCTTGAATACATCCGTGAGACTGCAAAGAAAGCATATGCTGCGGTCAGCGCAAGCGGTCTTTCACGCGTGGACTTCTTCATCGACCGCGATGATGGAAAAATCTATCTCAATGAAATCAATACGATTCCTGGTTTCACAAGCATCAGTATGTTCCCTAAAATGTGCGATGCTGCTGGACTTAAATATACAGATCTCATTGACTATCTTTTTGATGAGGCTGTTGCAGAATACGACGCAAAGAATCAGCTTTGCACAACGAGGGTATAATGGCACCACACATCTATCCTGAAGGTTGCGTTTTTAATACGCTTGAAGATATCCGCGGCAAGCATGTTACTGTCATGGGGCTTGGTCTTAATGGCGGTGGAGAAGCCTGCGTAAGGTTTTTCCTGCAGCAGGGTGCTTATGTTACTGTCACGGATATGAAGACAGCGGATCAGCTTGCGCCTACAATCAATTCCATCGGAACAGATCCTAAGCTTGACCTTTCCCATCTGCGCTATGTTCTAGGGGAACATAGGATCGAGGATTTTGAAAACGCAGATTGTGTGATCAAAAATCCAGGTGTAAAGATCCAGGGAAATAAATATCTTGCTGCGGCAAAAGCCATTGAGACCGACATCAGCATATTCCTTCACTTTACCAAAGCTCCGATCATTGCCGTTACTGGAAGCAAGGGAAAATCAAGTACTGTAAGTTCCCTTGCCTATGCCCTCAATCAGGCAGGCTTCAAGTGTTTTCTTGGCGGCAACATTACCGTGAGTCCCCTTACGTTTCTTTCCAAGACAGACGGAACTACTCCAGTCGTTCTGGAACTTTCGAGCTGGCAGCTTGCTGACCTTCGTGGCAGAAAAGCATTGAAGCCGAAAATTGCGGTCATCACAAAAATCGTTCCTGACCACCAGAACTGGTATGGCGACATGGACAGTTATGTTGAAGATAAAAAACTCATATATGCAGATCAGGATGAAAAGGATTTCACGATTCTTGATTATGATGATGATGACTATCTTAAGGACTGTGCAAACCCAAAAACTGGATGCCGTTGCTGGGGTGATCTTTTTGCCAGTGAGACCAAAGGTCGCGTACTGCGTTACAGCAAGAACGAACTGCCTAAAGATGTTGCCGGTGTTTATCAGAAAAATGAAAGCCGTGAATTTACGGCAGGCTATGTAAGGCTTCCAACTGATCTTATGAGTACCCATGCTCGCAACAAGTGTCTTCAGGAAGAGCAGATAATGGGTGATCTTCAGGTTCCTGGAAACCACATGAAAATAAATGTCCTCAATGCAGGTCTTGCGCTTTATCTGATGGGCGTGGCTGCTGAACAATCACGGACCATTCTTGGTGAATGGAAAGGAATTACCCATCGTCTTGAGAAATTCCATGAGTGGACGACACCTCAGGATAGCAGAAAAATTGTTTTCTTCAATGACAGCTGTGCTACAGTTCCGGAAGCATGTGCCGCAGCCAGCCAGAGTTTTGGGCAGAAAGTAATCCTTCTTTCAGGGGGAACAGACAAGGGACTTGATTTCCTTCCGCTTGCAAAAAGCCTTTCTGGAGAGGACGGATCAAAATTCAAACCATATGAAATCTATCTCCTTGCAGGTACGGGAACTGACAAACTTGTTCCTCTGCTGAATGAGAGAAACGTTAAATTTTATGGCCCATTCGATTCCCTGTCAATTCTACTGGGCATGCTGAAGGTAAATCTTATGGCAGAAAATTCTACAAGGGTTTATGGAAAGCCTGTCAATGGTCAGATGTTGCCTGTTGTGTTCAGTCCTGGTGCTACTTCATTCGGCATGTTCACAAATGAATTTGACCGTGGAAATAAATTCAAGAAAATGGTAAAGGAAAGTTTTTAATTATGGAAAAAATCGCCAGCTTCACAATCGATCACATCAAACTTGAACCAGGACTGTATGTTTCCCGCATCGACAGATTTGGCGGAACTTGCATCACTACTTTTGACATCCGTATCACATCCCCTAATGATGAGCCGGTCCTTAATACTGCTGAACTTCATACAATCGAACATCTGTGTGCTACCTTTGCTCGTAATGACATCGAGTGGGCAGACAGGATAGTTTACTTTGGTCCAATGGGATGCCGCACAGGCTGCTATCTCCTTGTTGAGGGAGAAAGAACAAGTCGTGAAATGGTTCCTTTCATGACAAAGATGTTTGAATTTGTCCGTGATTTTACAGGAGACATTCCTGGGGCAAAGCCGGAAGAATGCGGCAACTACCTTGACCAGAATCTACCGATGGCAAAATATGTTGCAAAGCGTTATCTTGAAAATACTCTCTACAACATTGATGATGCACATCTGAATTATCCTGCATGATGCAGAATGACTCCGGATGATTTTCCGGAGTTTATTTTGTTTCCCCTGTATCTTCTTCCAAAGCCTTCTGCATGAGCTCATCGTAAGGGTCTGCTGCCCGCTTGAAATTGTAAAGTTTTCCTTCCTTGAGAAAACAATGGCGTGAGTGGGCAGTAACGCAAAGTGCACCAGTTTTTTTGTTTTTCATCATGTATCCGATTTCAAGCTTGAGGCCGTTGTAGCCCAGCACTTTTACTTCGATTTCAAGAATGTCCGCAAATTCAGTTGGACTTTTATATTCAATATCAAGGCCTACTACAGGTGAACCGATTCCCTTTCGTTCAACCTCATCAAAAGGCATTCCGATTTCCTCAAGATATTGAACCCGGGCTTCTTCCATGAATTTTATGTAGTTTGAATGATGGGTGATTCCCATTTTGTCCGTCTCATGATAATTGATTTTTCTTGTGTATACAGTCATAGGCACATTATATAGTGTAAACCCAAAAAAAGGGAACAGCCTGAACCATCGGAATCTGAAAAGCTTGTCCTTTCCGTGAGCGACAACTTTTTCGACACGGCCTTTCAAAAATCTTTAGGCTTAATCATCAAATGATAGAGCCTCTGTGATAATCTATAAACATAAGGATGAACGGAGGTAAACATGATTGATTATATCTTTTGTCTGGTTATGGCCCTTAATATGGCAGCATTTCTTGTATCGTTGATTTTATATCTCAAGGAAGAACTCAAACACTCCCGTTATGAGCGAATCGGGAATTTCATAAAACAACAGGAACTGGAAAGCCTGGAGAAAGCAGTATAAAAAAAGGCTGCCCCAAAAGTAATCTCAGGGTGGTTGAGCTTAGTCGAAACCACCACATA
>SAMEA3663241__coassemble_391_pt1 | contig 10916 bp, 7 predicted proteins | sample SAMEA3663241__metabat2_high_PE_014 | metagenome-assembled genome bin SAMEA3663241 (sample SAMEA3663241) | pig gut metagenome | biome: pig gut; feature: pig-associated habitat; material: faeces | place: China | collected 2013
GACTACGCCGATTTTTTGCTTTTATGCTTTCACAATTCTGAATTGGATAAATGAAAATTGATAAGGTCATAAAAAAAATCGGCTCCCGTCAGGAACCGTGCCAAGCCTGCTCCGGAGTTCCCGGGCAACTATAAAAACTTCGGGCCATGCCCGAAGATCTGCAATGGGGAACAAGTCGCATTTTGTCACGAACCCTGACTACGCCGATTTTTTGCTTTTATGCTTTCACAATTCTGAATTGGATAAATGAAGATTGATAAGGTCATAAAAAAATCGGCTCCCGTCAGGAACCGATTTTCTGTCTATGGATTAAAATTTGTATCGTCCGGTGCTTATTGTATGGCCTTCGTTGTATACGTCAAACCAGATTTCCTTTTTGTTTGAAATGTCAAGTTCTCGGTAGAAGTCCTCAACTGATTCAACTTTCTTGTCGTTGACTGCGCAGATGATGTCTCCGTTCTGGAGTCTCAGGGCGGCGGCAGGAGTCTTTTCTGTCACTCCCGTTACTACGATACCTTTTACCTTTTCGTTTTCAATCTTGAGCTTCTTGCGGTTTTCTTCTGTAAGCGGAGATGCAATGAATCCAGGCCAGAGCTTTGAGTTGTCTGAAACAAGCTTTTCATCGCGTTCGTCAATCTTGATCTTGATTGTTTTCTTTTCCTTGCCGCGGAGAACTACAACTTCCGCAGTTTTTCCAGCCGGAATGCATCCGATTTCTCGGACCAGCTGATCAACTGATTTTACCGCATGGCCATTAAGTTCGATTATGAAGTCTCCTGGCTTCATTCCGCCTTTTATTGCAGGACTTTCAAGGAAGAGCTGGCTTGCAAGGGCACCTGTCTGCTTCTTGTCGATTCCAAGCTGTTCCTTGTATTCGTCGGTGATTTCCATGAGGCTTACACCGACCCAGCCGTAGGTGATCTTTCCGTCTGAAATGAACTGGTCGATGGATTCCTTGATGTTGTTGATGGGAATTGAGAATCCAAGGCCAACGCTTCCGCCGGAAGAAGATGCGATCCATGTGTTGATGCCGATGACTTCTCCGTAAATGTTTACAAGAGGTCCACCGGAATTTCCCTGGTTGATGGCTGCGTCAGTCTGGATGAAGTCGGAAATGGAACCGATCTGTCCTCCGCTTCTGCCTGTGGCGCTTACGATACCCTGTGTAACAGAGGCAAAGTAACCGAGAGGGCTGCCGAGGGCAAGAACGATGTCACCCTGATGCATTGAATCCGAGTCTCCAAGTTTTGCGACTGTGATGGACTTGTCATCTGATTCAAAGGAAACAAGTGCTACATCCATACGAGGATCGGCACCGACAAGCTTTCCGTCGAATTCCCTTTCGTCATTGAGCTTGATCTTGATCTTGTATGCGTTCCCAGCAACGTGGTTGTTTGTGAGGACATAGAATGTTTTTCCAGTCTTGCGGACGATTACGCCGGAACCAAGCGAAGACTGTTCCTGCTCACGGAAATTGTCGCTATCGTCTTCATCGTTTTCCGGAGTGCTGAAAAAAGGATTGTTTTTGAAGAAATCCTGGAATGGATTGTAGACCTGGATTTTTTTCTTTTCGATTACGTCTACCTCAACAACAGCAGGCAAAACGTTTGAGCTTATTGAGCGGAATGTGTTCTGCAGGGACTGTGTGACTGCCAGGCTGTCCTGCGGAATTACTGCGGCTGGAGATGATTCAGCAAAAGCAACATTTGCGGAACCCCTGTTCACCTTGCATGAAAGGTTGAAAATTCCAAATGAAAGTGCGGCAGTGCAAAGGATCATTGCTGCATTTTTTGTGATCTTTTTCATTATTATTAAATCCTCCAACTATATAATAAACAAAAACGCAAAAAATTACACGAAATTAAGCATTTTATTTTTTTTTGCTATTCGACTATAATGGAAGCATGAGTGATTACGGATTCGACGCCTATAAAAAGGAAATGAATGCAGGTGTAAAAAGTGTTTCAAAGGAAATAAGGAAAACACAGGAACCTGGCCATGTTCCCCTTGTGCATAAACCTGTTTTTGAAAACATCAACCGCAAGCTTGACAAGCTGGAAAAGGAAAACAACAAAAACCTTGAGGAAGAGAATCTCAAGAAAGCTGAAAAAGCTGCTAAGTCCGGAACCTGGTTTGGACGCAAGAAATCTGCATCTTCAGAAGACGTTCAGGAAGCCGTAAAGAACCTTACTTCTGGTGGACTTATAAAAGTTCCCGGTGCTTCAAATGAAAGCGAGTCGATCTACAGGCGCGTTGCAAAATTTCTTGTCATCGTCGGAATTGATGAAGCCGCAAAAATTCTTCCTCATCTGACGGAAGAGCAGACGGAACGGATTATTCCGGAGATCGCGACAATACAGAAAATCACTCCGGAAGAAAAAGCAGCCATTCTCGATGAATTTGATTCGCTTCTTGTAAAGGCCCGTGAGGAAGGCGGAATTGAAACAGCCAGAACGATCCTTTCAAAAGCATATGGCAGTGTAAAGGCGGAACAGCTCATCGCACGCTCGGTACAGTATCAGCACGGAAAACCTTTTGACTATCTTGCTGATGCAGATGCGGAAAGAATCAAGCTTCTCATCGAAGGTGAATCTGTTGGAATTCAGGCAATCGTCCTTTCCCAGATTGAACCTAAAAAATCTGCAAAGGTAATAAACCTTATGGATGTGGAGGACAAGAAAAACATCGTCCTTCGTCTTGCAAAAATGCAGAGTGTTTCTCCTGAGGTAATGAAGGAAATCGACCACAGCCTCCATGAAAAACTTTTGACTCAGAATACCGAGAATTCCGAAAATCTTGATGGACGCGGAGTTCTTGCACAGATTCTGAAACGGATGAATCCATCTGCGGAATACGGAATTCTTGATGTCCTTACGCAGCAGGATCCTGAACTTGGCGCCGACCTCAGGAAACGTCTTTTCACGGAAGAGGATGTTGTTGGTTCCGACGACAGGTACATCCAGAATTATCTTCATGACATGGAGAACAGGGACATTGCCATCCTCATTCTCAAGAAGTCAGATGAGTTCCGCGAGAAAATTCTTTCCAATGTCTCAAAGAACAGAAGGGCAGACATTCTTGAGGAAGAAGCCGTTCTTGGTGTCGTCACAAAAGCCGACAGTGAGCGTCTTACATCCCAGTTCTATGCCGTGTTGAGACGAGCCTGGGAAAAAGGTGACCTGAGGGTGAAGGGGCGTGATGAGGATGAAATTTTTGTATGAAAAAAAATGATTTGTATAAAGGATTCAGGGTACTCGATGTGGTTCCCTCTGAGGAAAATGATTCCACAGGAATTTTTTTAAGGCATGAAAAATCAGGGCTTGAGGTATTCCATCTTCTGAACAACGACAGGGAAAATCTTTTTGCCTTTGCTTTCCGTACGCCATCCCAGGACAGTACAGGTGCCGCCCATGTTCTTGAGCACAGTGTTCTTTGCGGATCTGAAAAGTACAACGCAAAGGATCCTTTCCTTCAGCTGTCAAAGCAGAGCATCAATACATATCTCAATGCGTTTACCGCAAGCGACAGGACTGTGTTTCCTTCAAGTTCGCTCATAAAGGCTGACTATTTCAACATCATGTCGGTGTATGCCGATGCCGTTTTTTTTCCGCTTCTCAGGAGCGAAGTTTTTTCTCAGGAATGTTGGAGACTTGAACACGATGAAAAAGGCAATCCGTCAATTCAGGGCGTCGTCTTCAATGAGATGAAGGGAAACTATTCCTCGTTCAACAGCGTTGCAGGCGATGTCATAGGCGAGGCTCTTGTGCCCGGTTCCGTATATAACCTTGATTCAGGCGGAGATCCCCTTGAGATTCCAGACCTTACAGTACAGAAGCTCAGGGCTTTCCATAAAAAATATTACTGCACCAGCAACTGTCTTGTTTTTCTTTATGGAAACATTCCGACGGAAGAGCAGCTGGACTTTCTGAATGAAAATGTGATCAAGAAGGTGTCTTCATACGGAAGAAAGACCGTCATAAAAGATGTGAAGCTTGGAAAGTCAAGAAAAACTTTCAGGGGAATCGCACCTGCTGAAGACGACGGAAAAACCAGGGACAGCTGTACACTTACTTTGACATGGCGCCTTGGAAAAAACATCTGTGACAGTAAAGTCAACAGCACGGAGATCCTCATGCTTTCAGATCTTCTCTTTGGAAGCGACAGTGCTCCTGTAAGAAAAGCTCTTCTTAAAAAGTTCCCAAAATGTGCAGTGTCCCCTTTGTCCGGACCGATGGTGGTTTCGTACTACAATCTCTTTACCTTCGCATTTTCGGAGATGAAAGAAAATCTCGGCGATGAATTCAGGAAGACTGTTTTTGACGTACTTGAATCCCTTGCTGAAAAGGGGTTTGAAAAGGATGACATTGACCGTGCCCTCATGGATTTTGAGATCCGGAACCTTGAAGTGAAAAGGAGTCCAAGCGGTGGACCTTATTCCATTGCGATTCTTCGTCAGGTTCTTAGAGGATGGACCTACGGAATGGAACCATGGAAATTCATCGATCTGAAAAAACGCACCGATGAATTCAAGGCTGAACTTTCAAGTGATGCAAAGTATCTTCAGAAGCTGATCAGGAAATATTTTCTGGACAATGACGAGTATTCCCTGTGTGCGATAGTTCCGTCTGCGGAATACACTGCCGCCAGGACAAAAAAGGAAGCGGCTCTTGCAAAACAGCTGGAGAAAAAACTAGGCCGTGAAAAGATTCAGGAAACTCTGCTGAAGATGCAGAAATTCCAGGCCGATGAAAATGAATCTTCCGTGATACCTTCTGTCAGGGTAAAGGACCTTGAGGTTGTCGATGACGGAATCAAAGTAAAAAAATCCACTGTCGGTTCAGTTCCGTTCTTCACCTGCGAGGAACCATGCAACGGCGTCATCTATGCTACCATTTCATTTCCTGTGGATGTCCTCGATCCAGAAGATTATCTGTACCTTCCTCTGCTTGAGGAAACGCTTACAGAAATGGGTTGGGCAGGTCTCAGCTGGGAAAAGACTTCCGCACTTGCCGACAAGATCACCGGATGTTTCAATGCCATAATCAGAAGGGCCAGCGTGTCCGACAGCAATAAAAAATATATGGAAGAAAATCCGCTCACTGTTGGACGTGAATGGCTTGGAATAAGGATAAAATTCCTTGAGGAAAAAACGGACGAGGTATTTGCGCTTCTTGGGGACTGTCTCAGCGGTGTTGATTTTTCAGATTCCAGAAGGCTCAAGACCATCATCTGCGGAGCCTATTCAGGGCTTTCGACAAATGTCGTTCCCCATGCACACTACTATGCGTCATTGCGTTCCATGAGGACTGTAAGCCGTTTCTGTGCGGTCAACGAAATCATGGATGGAATCACATGCCTTGAAACATTCGGCAGGCTCAGAAAAATGAAGTGTTCCGACATCCAGAAAAAGCTTCTGTCTATGTACGGGAAAATCAGGAGCAGCGGTGCCGTCATCAATGTGACTGCTGACAGAAATGGACTTGTCGCTGCAAGAAAGGCAAGTGAAAGACTTGTCGCCGACCTTGGGATTTGCGGTCCAAAGAAAAAAAGAAAGTCAAGTCTTAAGGAGTTTGTTGCCCTTACTGAACTTGAGGGAACATCTTCCAGCGTGAAAAATCCTGTGGCAGATGAAGTTTTTGTAATTCCGGGTGACATCGGTTTTGCAAGCTGTGCCGTGGAAAGTTCTCCATACGGAACAAAAGCCTATGTGGAGGATACTGTCCTTGCCCATGCCCTTGAAAAATCAGATCTATGGAAAAAAATCAGGATGGCCGGTGGTGCCTACGGTGTCTTCATGAATGTAAACGGTGACATGAACCTTACCCGTTTTGTGACCTACAGGGATCCAAAGCCTTTTGAGTCACTTGGAGTTTTCGAAGACATGCTCAGGAATCTTGAGTCCAGAGAATTCACTGCGGAGGAAACTGAACATTCTGTCTGCGGTGTCTATGCCGATGACATTGAGCCGATGACTCCTCAGACCAGGGGAGGCTGCGGAATAATGAGGGCTCTTTATGGAGGATCCGGAAAAATCTGCAACAAGGTGACGTCCATGCTTTTGAAGACCGGTGTAAATGGAATGAAAAGATCCGCAAAAAGATATTCCGGGGCAGTAAAGAAGGGTAAAACCGTGGTTTTCTGCGGCAGATCCCTTATTCCGGCCAAAATGAAAGAAAAATGTGGAAAAATAATCAAATTAAAGGTATAATTAAGAAAATTGAAAGAATCTTAATTTGACGGATGGAACTGTCCATTGATTTTCGTTGAATAAGCCATATATCGGGGATTTTTATGACAAAGGAAAATATTGAAGAATTGACAAAGCTTATGAGGCAGCTGGTTTCGGATGTTCAGGGTGCTCCTTTCCCAGGTCCTAATTTTGAGCCGGAACTCTATTCCATCTGGTACGAGCATGTTCAGCGTGGTGCACAGAACTGCTTTGAATACCTTGATGAACATTTTCCCATTGACAATTCTGAATTCAAGAACTCTCTGAATAAAATGTTTAAATAATGTTTTTTTTCTGCCGAAAATTTAACTGAGAAAAAATAATTTCGGTGGGAAAGACATGTTGTCAAAGAAAATTCTTCAGAACGAAAGATTAAAGCTAAAGGGTGCTCAGAAGAAATGCGCTTTTGACCGCTGGCGTTTTGTCACAAATGGTGTCAGCAGCGTCACCGGTGAAGAGAAGACTTTTTTCATTGAATATTATTGCGTGAATCCGGCCATTTCTCCTAATGCTCCCGTCCTTGGTTTCAAGAACCGTTATGACAGCAACATGGCGGCAGACATTCAGTTTGCTCTTGCCGGTACAGACGCCGCAAAAAATTTTACTTCCCAGATTCTTGTAGTTCCGTCTTTCGTCATGGTCCGTGCAGGTTCTCTTTCTACTGTATGCCGCCAGTACAACAATTATTTTTCCTCAGAGTCGGTGGATTTTAAAAGCGAAGATTTTATAGTTTCCGTGAATACAAATCAGGACAAAGATAAGCAGTGTGTGATCGGTGAATGTTCGACATCGGGTTCCGTAAGCGTTTCAGAGACGGAACTTCTTGAGCATCCCGAGTATCTTGGCAATTCAGGTTCCATGTCCTGGAATCTTACATACAACCGTGCCATCGGTTTTGAAAGGGGATTCCTCAGCAAGGAACTCAACTGGGTTGTTCCGGGTGTGAAAACAGAATTCAGCGGAACCATCATCTACAACGGCGAGGAATTCAACGTTACCGCAAAAAGATCCTTTGGATATTATGACAAAAACTGGGGAAGGGATTTTACGTCGCCTTTCTTCCATCTCGGTTCTTCATTCCTTACAAGTCAGATTTCAGGAAAACTTCTTGATGGCTCTGCCTTTGCCGTTCAGGGGGAATACAACGGAACTCTTACGGTCCTCATTTCACTTGAAGGCAACATAATCGAATTCCATGCGGAAAAGGGAAAGAAGTACAATGTGATCTATGACTGCCAGGAAATCACTGATGATGACATGGGTGCAAAACTTCACTGGTCGTGCAGTGTAAGCAACAAGAAGTACGTGATCGACATTGATGTCTACTGCCGCACAAAAGATCTTTTCCTGAGGGATTATGAAAGTCCAATGGGAGAAAGAAAGGTGATGCGCATTCTTTCAAGCGGAACAGGCGTAGGCAAGTTCAAGCTGTACAAGGTCGTCAAGAAATCCCTGGAGCTTGTTGAGCAGGCAGAAGTTTCAAAATGTGTCTGTGAATATGGCAACCTTGAAAAATCTGAAGAATAAAAATTTGTCTTTTTGATTGAATTTGCTTATCTTATCTTCAAGAGGGTAAGCAAATGAACTATGAAAAAATGACAATAAAACTGCAGGAAGCACTGCAGGAATCAAACTCGATAGCACGTCAGAAAGACCACAGCGAAATAGGCAATGAACACATCCTTAAGGCTCTTCTTGAACAGAAGGATGGCCTTGTTCCTCCTCTTGTCGAATGCGTTGGTATCCCGTCTGAAAAACTGATTTCTCAAATCGACAGCCTTCTTTCCCAGTATCCGGTGGTGCGCGGAAATACCCAGATGGCCTTGTCTCCTTCAGCCCAGAAAGTCCTTGCAAAGGCGGAAAATGAAATGTCGTCTCTCAAGGACCAGTTCCTTTCTGTTGAACACATTCTCCTTGCCATGGCACAGTCAGATGACCGGGTCGGTGAAACTCTCCGCCGCGTTGGATGCACAAGGAATGCTCTTCTTGAAGCCTTGAAGAAAGTCCGAGGCAACCAGAGCGTTGACAGCCAGGATCCTGAAAGCAAGATGCGTTCCCTTGAAAAATATTGCATTGATCTTACTGCACGTGCACGCATGGATAAAATCGATCCTGTCATTGGCCGTGACGAGGAAATTCGTCGTGTCATGCAGGTCATCAGCCGACGTACGAAGAACAATCCTGTCCTCATCGGGGAACCTGGTGTTGGAAAGACCGCGATTGTAGAAGGTCTTGCACGCCGTATTGCCGGTGGTGATGTTCCGGAAAGCTTGAGAGATAAAAGGCTTCTTTCCCTGGACATGGGATCCCTTGTTGCCGGTGCAAAATTCCGTGGTGAATTTGAAGAAAGGCTTAAGGCTGTGATAACTGAAGTTTCAAAGAGCGATGGCCAGATAATCCTGTTCATCGACGAGCTCCACACGATTGTCGGCGCAGGTGCTTCGGAAGGAAGCATGGATGCGGGAAACCTCCTTAAGCCTGCTCTTGCCCGCGGCGACATGCACGTAATCGGAGCCACAACCCTTGACGAATACCGCAAATATATAGAAAAGGATGCCGCCCTTGAACGAAGGTTCCAGCAGGTTTTCTGCGCCGAGCCTACTGTCGAGGATACCATTGCCATTCTGCGTGGACTCCGTGACAAGTACGAGATTCACCACGGCGTAAAGATAAACGACGAAGCCCTTGTCAGTGCCGCCATTTTAAGCAACCGGTACATCACGAGCCGTTTTCTGCCTGACAAGGCTATTGACCTTGTTGATGAAGCCGCTAGCCGCCTTAAGATGGAAATTGAAAGCCAGCCTGTTGAACTGGACAAACTTGAACGCCGCATAATGCAACTTGAGATTGAACGTCAGTCTCTGAAAAAGGAGGATGACGAAGCCAGCATAGAGCGCCTTGAAAAACTTGAGAAGGAACTTGCTGAAGTACAGAACCAGCGTGATGCCATGAAACTGCAGTGGCAGAATGAGAAGAACATCATTGAAGGCAGCCGCAAGGTGAAGGAAGATCTTGAGAAGGCCAGGTTTGACCTTGAGAAATACACTCGCGAAGGGAATCTGGAGAAAGCGGCCGAGCTCAAGTATTCCGTCATTCCGGAACTTGAAAAGAAGGTTGCTGGAGAAATGGCAAAGTCCGGGGAAAACATGGACGGCAAGGAGAGTTCCGTAGAAAGGGAATCCCTGCTTAAAAAGGAAGTTACGGAAGAAGATATTGCACGTGTAGTAAGCACATGGACTGGAATTCCTGTAAGCAAGATGATGACCGGTGAGAAACAGAAATATCTTGCCCTTGAGGAAGTCATGCATAAGCGTGTTGTCGGTCAGGATATGGCAGTGTCGGTTGTTTCAGATGCGATAAGGCGCAACAGGGCTGGACTCAGCGATCCAAACAGGCCTCTTGGCAGTTTCCTTTTCATAGGACCTACAGGCGTGGGCAAGACGGAACTGGCAAAGACTCTGGCAGACTTTCTTTTCAACGATGAGAAGTCCCTTACCCGTATAGACATGAGCGAGTACATGGAAAAATTCAGTGTCACAAGACTCATTGGAGCTCCTCCTGGATATGTGGGATACGATGAAGGCGGACAGCTTACCGAGGCTGTGCGTAGAAGACCCTATTCCGTAATCCTTCTTGACGAGGTGGAGAAGGCCCATCCGGATGTTTTCAATGTGTTGCTCCAGGTCCTTGATGACGGCCGTTTGACTGATGGACAGGGAAGGGTCGTTGACTTCAAGAACACCATCATCATCATGACAAGCAATCTTGGCAGTGATCTTATCCTTGAATCGGTTCCGGGGCAGGAAAAGCAGCTTGGGGAAAAACTTGATGCCCTGCTCAAGTCGCATTTCCGTCCAGAATTCCTCAACAGGATCGATGAGACCGTCATGTTCAGCCGTCTTGGAAAGGAGCATGTTGAAAAGATCGCGGCACTTCAGCTTGACCGCGTGGCAAAGCGACTTGAAGACCGCCGCATGACGATAGAATTTGACGATAGTGCCTTGTCCTTCATCGCAGAAAAAGGTTATGACCCTGGCTTTGGTGCCCGTCCTGTAAAACGTGCTGTCCAGACCTGGGTGGAAAATCCACTTTCAAAGCAGCTTCTGGAAGGAAAATTTGGAGAAGGCAGCCACATAAAAGTCACAGAGGAGGGCGGCGTCCTTAAAATGTACTGCTGAGCGTAGTCGCCACTACCAGGCTAGCTGACACTGTCAGGATGGCTGAGCGTAGTCGAAGCCGCAATTAGTAGAATGGTCATTTCGACAAGGCTCAATGATCCTGACAGGTGGACGTCCCCATCAATTATTTTTTGATTTTTTTTCAACTATAATATAGAATATAAGGAGATGAACGGACTTATATTAAGTGGAAGTAAAAATGTATTTGAAGTCGAGTGCGATGATGGCATATTACGCGACTGTACCATCAAGGGCAAAATCCTTAAGGATGCAACGGGTTATTACAATCCGCTTGCTCCTGGCGATATTGTAAGCCTTGATGATGAAACCCTTGAGGAAGAAAAGGGACAGATTCTTTCCATTGTTCCTCGCAGGAATGAATTTGTCAGATGGAACATCAAAAAACGCGAGCCCCCGCTTCCCGCCGCATAATGACGAACATATATCCCTTCGCCGACCTCTCCGAGATGGCGCTCTACCCCTGCGCCTATTCCATGACCTTCAATGTC
>SAMEA3663241__coassemble_397_pt1 | contig 10766 bp, 7 predicted proteins | sample SAMEA3663241__metabat2_high_PE_014 | metagenome-assembled genome bin SAMEA3663241 (sample SAMEA3663241) | pig gut metagenome | biome: pig gut; feature: pig-associated habitat; material: faeces | place: China | collected 2013
TTGGCGGATGGATATGGCAGGTTCTTGGTATCGAGACACTGTTTACACTTTCTGCAATCCTTGGAATTTTCAACAGCATTTACGCTGCCACAATCAAGGTGCCAAAGAAAGTTTAGATATCGCACAGTTATTCTCTGAAGCACATAAATAGAATAAATGAAAATCTACCATTCAGTACGAGTCTGCCAAAACCGCTAGATATCGTCGCTACATTCAAAGCCCTGCAAGGAAACTATCTTTCAGGGCTTTGAATGTTTTTGTCAGCCTCTTCCTTCCTTCTCGATTTTTATACATTTCCTATTAGACGTGCTTCAGAGATTAACTTTTAGTAAACGTGGGCCCCAGCGACGGAAAAAACAGGAGTGGTGCTCCCGGTTTCACTTTCCTAAGCCTGACGGCCCTTGCTGGCTTGACCGGGTCCTCCCTCCTGATTTTTTCCTGCGTCCCGCCAATTTCTTAGGCAGACATTATCTTAATAAAACATGAAAATCGAGCGGTTTTGTCAGCCTCTTCCTTCCTTCTCGATTTTTATACATTTCTTATTAGACGTGCTTCAGAGATTAAATTTAGTAATTATGGGTCCTCCCTCCTGATTTTTTCCTGCGTCCCACACAATTTTCAAAAAGGTCATTATCTTAATTGACTGGGCCAGAATAATTGATTTATAAAAACGCGAGCCCTAGCGGCGGCTTAATTGGAAACTATGTTGTTTACCCAGACGCCTTTTTTTACAAGCACTATTCCAATGGCACACTTGATGAGATCCAGACATTTTACGATGAGGTAGATCATTATGATTCCCATGGCGGTGTAGCGCGTAAGTACAAATGCCGCCGGAACTATGAAGACCCATACAAAGACGCTGTCGAACAAGAATGTGATGAAAGTCTTTCCGCCTGATCGTAATGTAAAATAGCAGCCGTGGACTACGGCAAGAACTGGAAGGAACACTCCAGTCTGCATTATGAAGTTTGCGGCAAAATTCTTGACTTCGTTTTCCGTGTTGTAAAATGCAGGAAATAGATCCTTAAAAAGAACAAGCACTCCACCAATTACAGCACTTACAACAAAAGACAGGGCAATCATTCTGTTTGCCGTGGACTTTGCCTCCTCGTTTTTTCCTGCACCCAGAAGCTGGCCTGCAAGAATCGAGATGGATTCACCGATGGCAAAAAGGAATACATTGAAAAGATTTGCCATGGTGTTCGTTATGTTTATCGCCGCAACTACGGCAAGTCCGCGAAGGGAGAAACTCTGGTTCAGCATGGTAAGTCCAAGGGACCAGAGGGTCTCGTTTGCAGCCAGAGGAATTCCCTTGATGACAATTTTCTTTACAAGGGAAACCGGTACCTTGAACGAAGCAAAAGCACCATCTATGAACCTGCATCTTTCTTTATGGGTGTGGGTCCAGACAATTTCAATTCCGGATTCAACAAAACGTGAAACAACAGTGGCAATAGCAGCACCCTTGACGCCGAGTTCCGGAAATCCGAATTTGCCAAAAATCAATAGATAATTGAGGATGAGATTCACGAAAACTGCAACGAATCCTGCTTTCATTGGAACGGAAGTTTCGCCTATATCACGAAGCGTCCCTGCATAAACCATCCCAAGTGCAGTCGGAATCATGCCTATGAGCATTATCATCATGTAGTCCTTAGCATGACGCATGGTGGCAACTGGGTCTCCTATGCTATCTGATTCGTGAATGAATTTTTCCATGAAGTATTCGCCAAACAGCAGAAAAACTGCAGCACCAACAATTGTTGCAATTCCAACAAGATAAAGTTTGATTCTGAAAGTATCCCTTACACCTTTATGATCGCCTTTGCCAAAAAACTGGGCTGTAAAAATTCCGGCTCCGCAGGAAGAACCCCAGACGCAGAGTATGAAAACAAAAAAGAGCTGGGAGAAAATGCTGACTCCGTTCATGGAATCAGTTCCGCATCGCCCAACCATAAGATTATCGAGAAGGCCAACGAAATTGGAAATCGTATTCTGAATTACAATCGGAAGAGTAATGACCGCAACGTTCTTAAGGAATTTTCTGTCGCCGAAAAATTTCATAAGTGCATTCTATATTAAATGCTGCCATTATTGTAGATGGATGATAAAAAAAGTATAATTCGGCTATATAAATCATATGCGGATTGCCAGACCTGGTTCCACGACAATCTGATACAAGAGGTATAAAAATGTTGCTTGCAAAAAGACTTGAAAACCTGCACCCATACGTTCCGGGAGAACAGCCAAAGGACCGCGTATACATAAAGCTCAATGCAAATGAAAATCCATATCCTCCATGCAAGGCTGTGGCAAAAGCAGTTAAGAAAGCAGTGGCAAAAAACATAAAGAACCTTGGGCTTTATCCTGATCCAGACAGCAACGAACTTCGTTCTGCAATTGCAGAAATGCTCAACGAAACAGGCGGATGCTTCAACAACTCCAGGGAAGCAAAAAATGCTCTTCCATTTACAATCACACCAGACATGATTTTCTGCGGAAACGGAAGCGATGAGGTATTGAGTTTTGTTTTCTACACTTTCTTTGACAGCGACCGTCCGCTTGTAATGCCGGAATTCACATACAGCTTCTATCCTGTATACTGCGGATACTACAACATCCCCATGTGTCAGGTTCCGCTTAAAGAAACCTGGGAACTTGACGTGGACAGAATGCTTGAAGAAGCAAACAAAAACGACAGTGCCATCATTTTTGCAAATCCAAATGCACCTACAGGAATTGCACTCAAGCGCGCAGAAGTTGCGGCAATGATTGAAAAGGCGCCGAAGGACAAGATATTCATCGTTGACGAAGCCTATGCGGATTTTGGCGATGAAAGCTGCATTCCTCTTCTTGAAAAATACGGCAATCTTGTGATCGTAAGGACATTCAGCAAGAGTCTTTCTTTTGCAGGAATGAGACTTGGTTACATCGTGGCAAGTCCTGACCTTGTTCGTTCAGTGTTTACGGTAAAGAACTCTTTCAACCACTTTCCAGTTGACTTTCTTGCTCAGACAGCAGGAATCGCAAGCTGCGAAAACTATGACTACTGCGAGGAAAATGCAAGAAAGGTCGTTGCAGAAAGGGAAAGCATCACCTCATTCCTTCGTGAGCGCGGTTGGTTCGTAATCGATTCAAAGACAAACTTCATCTTTGCCAAAAAAGATGGTGTAAAAGGTACAGACATTTACCAGGCAGTCAAGAAAGCCGGAATCCTCATCCGCCACTTTGCAACACCTGGCATCGAAGAATTTGTCCGCATCTCAATCGGAACAAAAAAGCAGATGGACCTCCTGAAATCAGTTCTTGGAGAAATCTAGGGTCTTGGAAGACTCGTACTGATTGATTTTCATACAACTAATAAAGGAAGGAATCTATGGAATTTCTTGTAATCAGCGACATTCACGGCAATCTTGAAAACCTTGAAAAACTGAATCCAATGGCAAAGAAAGCCGACGGAATCATCTTTGCAGGCGACTTCACCGAATTCAACAATGAGACAACAGGTCTCCCGGTTCTAAAAGCCCTTTGCAAGATGAATGAAAACATTTTTGCAGTGCGCGGCAACTGCGACTATCCTTCCCTTGAAGAAGAGTTCGAGGCAAGCGACATCAGCTGCGAGCGTCAGCTTGTGATGCACGAAGGACTTGCTTTTGCTGGAAGCCACGGCGGAAGCAAATTCACAGGAACAACACCTGACGAAAGAACGGAAGAAGAACTTCAGTCAGACTTCAAGATCATTACCGATGAAGGAGCCCAGGAATGGGACAATCTTGTTGTCGTTATGCACAACCCGCCAAAGAATACCGACTGCGACAAGATTCCAGGTGACATCCATGTAGGCAGTGAGCTTTCAACAAAGTTCATTGAGGAATACAAGCCTCTCGCCGTAATTACAGGACACATACACGAAAGTGCCGCAATATGCAAAATTGGAAACACTACAGTGATCAATCCGGGTGCAGTACTCGAAGGAAAGTACGCCTTGCTGACAGTCAGCAGAAAAGACGGAAAGTGGACTGTTGATTCTGCAGAACTCAAGACACTTTAATTCACAAAGGGGCTGTCAAAAAAGAATTTAGGCCAGGATCACTGCGCCGCAATGTCGAAATGCACAATAACACTACAGGTTGATTTCGACTACGCTCAACCACTCTGAAATTACTCTTGAGACAGCCCGTCAACAGTTTATTTCAATCTGTTGTAGATCTCTTCTACTTTTGGGCGTGCTTCAATGAACACTTTGACAATCTCAGGATCAAAGTCTGTTCCGCTACCCTGTTCTATGATCTCAAAACACTTGTCCACCGGTATGGCATCGAAGGATATGATAGATGGTAATTTTCCCAAGCCGCTTTTCTTCACAGAACAGGTTATGGCTTAGAAACAGCAGAATCAAAAGGCAGGAGATCTGCATTTTTGCACATTGAAAAAAAGCAAGCATATATAAACCTTTAAATTTTATTTTCTGGATCCGCGTCTGTCTCCAGTAGAACTTGAATAATAGGAACGTTTATCCTCATACATCCGTCTGTCCGCTTCCTTTTCAAGTTCCGCCAGACCGGCATCAGGGAATTCCTTTGCAGAAACCAACCCCTTCGAAAAGCTCAGGTTTTCGGAAAATTCTCCATGCCACTTGTTTTTGTTGTCCTGCATGCGCTCAAGGCAGGCAGAAATTTCCTTTTCAGTTCCGTAGAGAATCACGACAAATTCATCACCGCCAACACGATAAACAGTACCAAAAGAGGAAATGGCAGAATTCAATATTCCCGCAACGCCGACTATCAGTTCATCGCCGGCCTTATGCCCCTTCGTATCATTGGTGACCTTAAGACCATTGACATCAACCCCCATGAGCCATAGATTTTCAGCGACACCTTCATCCTCAGATTTCTGGACAAAATCCTCATAGGCATGTCTGTTGTACAAACCGGTCAGTTCATCAGTATTCGACATGAGAACAAGATGCTCTTCCTTTCTCTTTATTTCATCAATGATCCTGGATATGAAGACAATCTTTGAAAGTTCATTCGTTTCAGCTTGATCACGGACAAAAGAGAAACGAACCCACAGATCGTCTGCGTTGATTACTTCAAGAGAAATATCCGACTTTCCTTTCATTCTTTCATAGAGAGTCGACAGGTCTGCAAACTTCAGGGCCTCTTCCCTGTGTGCCGCACATACCCTATGCCGCAGGATTCCCCAGAGCAGTTCCTGAACGGAAGAATCCCTATAATGCTGCATGTAATCTCTGATGCTCTCAGTTGCCTTTATTTCATAAAGTTCATTCGTCTTGAAATCAAGAAGGTGCATCGACAGATAAACCGAGGCAATGGACTTGAGGGAATAGAACTCATAGTCTTTCTTTTCCATTGTTTTCTTCAGGAGATTTGCCATTTTCAGTTCTTCCTTCTTTTCATTGTCTATGTGCTCAGTCAGGAAAACAACACGATCAAGAATTCCTTCCTTATTTATGTAAGACGGAATCATGGTGACTCTCAACCACCCACTGGAAATTGTCTCAATTTCTGCCGAGTACAATCGCTTTCCGTTGAGTATTGTCCTCAATTTTGAGGTTGAGGTAAAATTCTTGAAATTGCCAAGGCTTTCGGGAGATATGTCATAAACAAATGAATTGAAATCAAAAGGCATCACGCCGTTTTCATCTATGTAATTCCTGTAGATATCATTTGGATCCCACAAAACCTTCACAGTGTTTTCAACCAGATTGATGGAAACAACTGTGTAAAAATTGCAAAGCAGGGCATTGGAAAGTTCAATCTCCCTGAGAAGCTTATCATTATACTCACTTATATCCTGATGATATCCACGGAGCTTGCCCCCCCGGCCTTTATGATTTTTATCAAGGATTCCACCGCACCTTACGGTTATCTTTCCACGGACAGGATGATTGTATGGATAGATTACCTCCGCAGGTTTACCGCTTAGCATTTTATTGATACATTCAAGAACCTTCGGAACGTATTCACTTTCAATCCTGTCGTACCAGAAAATATAATTGTCTTCCGGATGGAGGCCTTCCTTGACACCAACAATTTTTGCGGTAGTCGAATCAATATGAAATTTTGGAGTTCCGTCTTTGAGAATGAAATACCAGAGTCCAAGATTTGCGGCATTAAGACAGTTGCTTATGTTCTGATATTCATCCTGATAATTTTTTTCGATACGGTTTCTTTCATCAATGATGGACTGGATGTCGCGGGTAGTAACGTAGACAATATTATTGCTGCCATTCTCATTCTGAGCAGGAGTCATGACACACTGCATGGTATGATAACTACTGTCGATGAAATATTTATTTTCATATGAAAAAGATTTCTTCAGAGACTGAAGGAATTCCGGCTCATAGTAGGAATGCATCAGATCAATGTAATCTGGATGACAGGAAAGGGAAAGCTGCTCCTGGATTGTCTCAAGAGAAAAAGATCTGCCCGTCGTATCAGGATAGAACTTATCAAAAAGAACATGAACCGTACGTGAATCAACATCTATCACCCATACAGCATCGGTAAAATACGACATGTTCTCAAACAGTTCGCGGTTGTATGGCATGACATTATTATCGTCTTTTTGTTCCATTGATCATCTCATTCCTTTTTAGTCAGTGGCATTTCAGATTATACTTGAATATACCATATTTTTTTTAAGATCGTATGATTTTTTCCCTTGAACACAGATGAAACCTGTTTCTATCCGCGCCTGTATTTTTTGCTGAAGAACTTGGAAAATTCATGATGAAAATTTTCTTTGCATGAACGGGAAACTGAAATGCGCTGCTCCCCTTCCAGGATTATCTCATCATTGGAAATGCTTGTGATTCTCTTGATGTTTACAAGATAGCTTGAATGTGGAATGGCAAAACCTTCATCCTTGAGTTCTTCCGCAAGAACGGAAAGTTTTTCACGGGAAATGATTTTTCCGTCATCGGAATAAATGGCAGAATTCTTTGAAAGGATGATGCTGCATCCATGCTTTGCCTTTTCGATATATAGAATGTCATTGACCGGAATCATCACAGCCTTTCCGTCTGACACAACTTCTATTGTCTTCTGCTGCTTTCTGCGCTTCATCTCCAGAAGAAGATCATCTACAGTGCGGGCGATTTTTTCCTTGTCTTCGTTCTTCAGGATATAGCGGTAAGGGGAAACTTCAAAATGTTCTGTCTGAGGTGTAACCACCGCGGAACAGAAACATATCACCGCAGTCTGGTTCTTTTTTCTAAGCTCAAGGGCAGTTTCAAAACCACTCATAAGTCCCATCTGCATGTCTATCAAAAGCAGATCGGTGTTTTCCTTCATATCCTCAAGATAGCTCAAGCCGGAATTAAAAGTATGGATGTTCATCGATGCCATATCATAATACTGGCTCTTTTCAACACTCATCTTAAGCTGAATGAGGTCACTCTCCGTGTCATCACAAATTACAATCTCGTACATTTTTTACTCCTGTAAAACTCAACATCAGCATTGGTCATGGAACATCACCGTCTGAATGTTTCATCTCCTTTTTTTTGGCAGACAGATACTTGTCGTAAAGACACCGTCATCTATTTCCATGTCATAGACTCCGCCGTATTTCTCACAAAGAAGCCTGACATTGAAAAGTCCGATTCCATGCTGACCCGGCTGATCCTTTGTGGTAACCATCCTGCCGTTTTTTGTTTCTATATTCCTGAAATGGTTTTCAACAATGAACATGATGAAATTTCCATCAGTCTCAAAAAGCTTTATTCCTACCACGGAATCACATTTGCGCCCGATGCTTTCCTGCCATTCACGTTCAGCTCGAACCGCATTGTCGATGAGATTGCCGAACATGGCGATAAGGTCGATTTCCTCAAAGCCTTCAAGTTCGACTTCAGGTTCAATCTGGAAATCAATGTTCACGAAATCTTTTTTTGCCAGGGCTTCCTTTTCATTCAACAGGGCATTTACGATTCTATTCCGTACATATTTTTTTGGAGTGTTCTTCTGAAGCTCAATGTTCATTACATTCAGAAGTTTTTCAATATCCTCGGTCTTTCCTTCCGCACACAAACCGGCAATGGCTGCAAGATAGTGCTTTTCATCATGACGGATGATGGACTGTCTCTGTTCTATTTCATCAAGCCTGTCATAATAGTTTTTCTCAAGCTCGTATTTTCTGGTCAACCGGTCAAGCTTAAGGAAAAGAGGATTCTCGCTGTTAAGGGAAACTGAAAGCACAAGAAGAGTTACATTCAGGCTTGAAACAAGGGATTCAGGGAAAAACAGCTGTATGACCGTGAAAATCGAGACAGCAACAAAGGATGACTTGAAGGCAAGCTTTTTCATCGGATCGCTTCTCATGAAATATTTTCTGCCAAAGACAAGAACAAGAAACAGAGAGAGAGGAACCAGTGAAAAAACTATGAAGACCGGAGCTCCGTAGGAATAGTTTGTCATCTTGCCCTTCACGATTCTAAGTTCAGGCATGTAAACGATGGTCAGGGCATAGATCAGGGCAATGAGAACAGCGAAGAAAATCTTCTGCCACCTTGTGTCCGGCAATCTGTTTGCTATGGAACGGAAATAAAAATACATGAGCCAGAGTTCCGTCTCAAGGAGAATGTAGAATATCCCATGAAGAACAATATTCGCCTTCATGGGAACGACATCAGGGCTATTTACGGACCATGCAGTTATCGCATCGAAGACTACGCAGATATATCCAAATATCAAGAGCAGGTCAGCGAATATGTTACTTTCCGTATCTCCATCCTTACCCCTGATGAGAAGGAATCCAACATACATGAGAAAAACGAGACATCCTATCTGCATTCTGCTGTAACTTAAAAACTGAAGCATTATTCAATTATAACACAGTATACGGTCCGTAAATAGTTCCTAGATCTTCACTGCTATTTTCCTGAACTTGAAATAGTTTACCACCGCACGTGTAAGTTCATCCGTGATGATGGCTGCAAACACTCCGGCGATTCCCATATTGAAGACGCGCACAAAAACAAGAGCGGAAGAAATCACTATTACGGAACCACCAAGCTGGGTAAAGAACATCCATCTCGTATCACCGCTTCCGCGGATGGCATTGCCGATTATGATGTTGCCTGACTTTCCGTAGAGATTGGCACACATGAGCAGGAGATAGATTCCGCAGCCTGCAACAAGTTCCTGATCCTTTGAGAACAATCCGATGATCCTTTCCGGGAATATCAGACAGACAGCAAGCATCAGCAAAGAAACCACAACAGAAAGAGTTCCGGCTGAAAGAACAACACCACGATACTTTTTTCTATCACAGGCCCCAACAGCTTCTCCCGTCAAGGTAAGAGTTGCATTGCCGAAAGAACCGATGACAACGACAACGAGAAGTTCAACACCAAAAATCATGGAATAGATTCCGGCTGCCATTTCATTGATGGAATTGAGAATGACAATGAGGATAAGGTTGCTTCCATTCCAGATGAAATCCTCAAAGGCAGTGTTGATTCCAAGTTTCACGGAACGCAGGAAAGGAAGCGGAGAAGATTTCATGACGGCGGCGACTGATGGTCTCGTAAAAAGTTTTTTGCTTGAAAAGAAGATGAATAACGCATAGATCATTCCGCAATATTCAGCAATCACAGTAGCGATGGCGGCTCCCTTCATTCCCATGGCAGGACATCCAAGATGACCAAATATCATCACCCAGTCAAGGAAGATGTTCAGACCGGCACGGATGATTCCGTAGTAGATCATCGGCTTTGTGTAGTTTGAAGTCTGCATGATCACCATGGTCGAGGACTGCAATCCAACGAGAAGAATTGCAGGCGCATAAAACTTAGTGTACTCGACGCAGAGGGGAAGGACATTTTCTGAAACGCCCATCGCCCTGTAGACAAATCCGCTGAAGAAAAACCAGAAAATGAAAAGCAGAGCCGGAACAACATTTGTCCACACGATCATCGAGGCGGAATATTTTTCGACTTCCGCAGTATCTTTTGCCCCGACCTTCTGGCTGATGATTATGGAAGATCCGACCACAACGGAAAAACAGAATGACAGTGAAGTCCAGACAGGACTTGATACATTTCCAATTGCGCTGAGGTAGATGTCGTTCATCTGGCCAAGAAAAGCCTTGTCGATGATCATCTGAATCTGACATATGACATTTGCAAGAATCAGCGGAACCGCAATTTTAAAAATGGAATTAAAATAAGATTTCTCGAATTTCATGGTTTCATTGTAACGATCAGGAAAAAACAATTCTATGCAAAGGGCAAAAAAGACGGAATAATAGGCAAATTATTCAACGGAAAATTCCTTCTGCGGCGTCTGCAATCGAATCATTGATTTTTTTGAGCTGATTTAAAACAAAAAAGCACTCGAAGTTTTTCGAGTGCTTGATTCGTGAGACTGACACGATTCGAACGTGCGACCCTCACCTCCGCAGGGTGATGCTCTAATCCAGCTGAGCTACAATCTCATAAGAACTTGGATTTTTTGCTGCTAAAGCAAGTTTCCTTGTTCTAGTAGCGGAGACGACAGGGGTTGAACCTGCCCGGCCCTTTAGGAACCGACGGTTTAGCAAACCGTTGTATTACCGCTCTACCACGTCTCCAATTCCTAAAAAGCTGTGCCTTTTAGTTTACGGAGCGAGAGGGATTCGAACCCCCGGTGGGTCTCCCCACGCCTGTTTTCAAGACAGGTACTTTCGACCACTCAGACATCGCTCCAAGAAAGTAAGTGAATATTATTAAATATATTCAATTATGTCAAGAGAAA
>SAMEA3663241__coassemble_421_pt1 | contig 10350 bp, 9 predicted proteins | sample SAMEA3663241__metabat2_high_PE_014 | metagenome-assembled genome bin SAMEA3663241 (sample SAMEA3663241) | pig gut metagenome | biome: pig gut; feature: pig-associated habitat; material: faeces | place: China | collected 2013
TTACCACAACGTCGCCGGCCTTGATCTGAGACTTCTGAACGGCTTCCATTGCTTCTGATTCATCGTTGAAAACACGAGCTGGACCTGTGTGGAGCATAAGTTCCTTTGCACAGGCAGAGCGCTTTACAACTGTTCCGTTTGGAGCAAGATTACCAAAGAGGATTGCGATACCACCGTTGTCGCTGAATGGATTTTCAATAGGACGGAGGATTTCAGGATTGCGGTTCTTTACGCCGGCAATATTTTCTGCGATTGTCTTTCCTGTTGCAGTGATGAGGTTTGTATTGATCAGGTTCTTCTTTGCAAGTTCTGCAAGAACAGCCTGAACTCCACCAGCATCGTCAAGTTCGCACATGAATGTATGACCTGCAGGAGCCAGGTGACAGAGGTTAGGAGTTCTGTTTGAAATTTCGTTTACTTCGTGGAGATCGATTTCAATGCCAGCTTCATGTGCAATAGCAGGAAGGTGAAGCATTGTGTTTGAAGAGCATCCGAGAGCCATGTCTGCAGCAAGACCGTTGCGGAAGTTTTCTGCAGTCATCATCTGGCGTGCTGTGATTCCCTTCTTGTAAAGGTTCATTACTGCCATACCTGCATGCTTTGCAAGGGCAATGCGTTCACCAGTTACAGCTGGAATTGTTCCGTTACCTGGCAAGCCAAGACCAAGAACTTCTGTAAGACAGTTCATTGAATTTGCAGTGAACATTCCTGAACATGCACCGCAACCAGGACAAGCACGGTGTTCCATTTCCTTAAGCTGAGCTTCAGTAACCTTGCCTACTGCAAGACCGCCGACAGCTTCAAACATGTCTGTAAGTGAAAGGTTCTTTCCTGAATATGGATTTGACGGATCGTTTCCCGCAAGATGGCCTGGCATCATTGGACCGCCTGAAACAAATACTGTAGGAAGGTCAAGGCGGGCAGCTGCCATGAGCATACCCGGAACAATCTTGTCGCAGTTAGGAATCATTACGAGGGCATCGAACTGATGTGCCTTTGCAACGCATTCAACGCTGTCGGCGATGAGCTCACGTGTTACGAGGGAATACTTCATTCCTTCATGTCCCATGGCGATACCGTCACAGACACCGATGGCCGGGAATTCGATAGGAGTTCCGCCTGCCATGCGTACACCGGCCTTTACGGCTTCTGCAATGCGGTCAAGTTCAATGTGACCTGGAATAAGTTCGTTCTTTGCGCAGATGATACCAACCATCGGCTGGTCAAGTTCTTCATCAGTGTATCCTGATGCGTAATAAAGTGAACGATGTGGTGCGCGTGCTACACCTTTGCATGCGTTGTCTGATTTCTTTGCCATAGTATTTGCCTCGAAAAAATTAAATGTGATTTAAGTTTTTTCAGTATAATTTCAAATGGCAAAATATGCAATTAAATAGTCAGTAAAACCCCATGCCCTTGTTTTCCCAAGGAAAAAAAAATGCTACTATATTGATATGAAAGAAATTGAACTCAAGGCACGGGTTGCGGATGTCTGCACCGTTGAAAAACTCATCGGTACTTTTGCAACCTTTGAACGCAGCGTAGTTCGTGACGACACCTATTATGTCAATTCGTCACTCAAGGGCCGCAAAATCAGGTTCCGCCTTGAAACATGCGGTAAAAACAAAAGCTGGCTTGTTACATATAAAAAGAAGGAAAACATCATTTCTTCCGACGGAACTGCAACAGAGGTCAACGAAGAACTTGAGACGGCAGTGGAAAATCCAGAACCGCTGTTGAAATTCCTGGAGGACGAGGGCTATGTCGTATCATTGAAAAAGCACAAGGAAGTCCGCGACTGGCTCTTTGATGGAGCAACTCTTGAGCTGTGCATGGTTCCGCCTTTGGGATGGTTTCTTGAAATAGAAATCCTCAGCGATGACGGTGACAGCAAGGCCGTGGAAGAAGCCCAGAAAAAAATCAGGAAAATTCTTGAGAAATGCGGGCTGTCAGAAAAAGACATAGAGACAAGATATTATTCGCAGCTGCTGAAAGAAGCAGTCGGCAACGCAAAATAAATTCAGACTTTTTACAGGAGTACACAAAATGTTTGATTCAAAAGATTTCAAGAAGGCAGCCCTCTCCCAGCTTAAAGGCAGATGGAAGACTCCATGCCTTGTTACACTGACAATGCTTGTCATCTTCACGATCACAAGTTCAAGCACATTCATGACTGAAGGTACGGCGGGATTTTTCATCTCTGCCTTTGTTTACGGCTCATCGATTCTTGCCATAACCAGCCTCTACAGAATGCTTTTCCTCTATTCCAATCCGGTGACATATTCGGATTTCATAAGCGGATTCTCACAGTTCATCAGGGGAACTCTTGCTTTTCTCTGGATGTCGTTGTGGATCACCATCTGGTCTTTCCTTTTTGTGATCCCCGGAATCGTAAAAGGCTTTGCCTATTCGCAGATGTTCTACATCCTTTCCGAGAATCCTGATGTCGGCATCATTAAGGCAATGAACATAAGCAAAGTACTGACGAAGGGACACAAGGCCGATCTTTTTGTCCTCACGCTCACTTTCATAGGATGGAATTTTCTGAGCATCCTCACATGCGGAATCCTTTTCATCTGGGTAATTCCGTACATGACGATGACTTTCACCGACGCCTACTATTATCTCAAACAGGAAGCCCTAAGAACCGGAAAACTAACGCCTGCCGATTTTGAAAAATGATCATAGGAGAAAAAAATGCGATTTAGAAAATTCAACAGCGGATCGATAATTTTTTCCGCTATAATTGCCATAGCAGTAATAAGCGGAATCAATACCGCCGCAAAAAAAATTTCAGATTCAAATGGAAATGAAAAACCAAAAGCTGAATTCAAATCCATTGAAGACACCAACAAAAACTTCATGAGCAGGTTTGTCGGAAAAAATGCGAAGATAAAACTTCCAAAGAACGAATACATCGCCCGTATTGAAATCACCGGAATGATTACGGAAACCGGGGACACATACAACCAGAAGTGGATCTGCGAAACGATCAAGGAACTTCAGGAAGACAAGAACAACAAGGGCATCATCCTGACCGTTAATTCTCCCGGCGGCGGACTTTACGAGGCAGACGAGACATACATTGCGCTTTGTGACTACAAGAAACAGACTTCGCGCCCGGTCTACGCCTACTTCAAGAATCTTGCAGCCAGCGGCGGATACTACATCGCATGTTCTTCCGACTACATCATGGCCAACAGGAATTCCCTTGTAGGTTCAATCGGTGTAATCTGCGGACAGTTTGTAGACCTTTCCCAGCTCATGGACAGATACGGAATCAAGATGAAGACAATCCATTCTGGCCGCAACAAGATCATGGGCTCCGTAAGCGAGCCTCTGACACAGGAACAGGAAATGATCATGCAGTCAATCTGTGACGACGGTTACGAACGTTTTGTTGAAGTTGTTTCAGACGGAAGAAAAATGACAAAGGATGAGGTCATTGAACTTGCAGACGGAAGAATCTACACAGCCAAGCAGGCAATGGAAAACAAACTCATCGACAGCACCGGATCAATGGAAGACCTGGTGGATGCCATGAAACGCAAGGAATACGATTTTGCTGATTATGAAGTCGTGGATTACTCATATACAAAACCGGAGAATTTCTACAATCTTCTCATGGGATTCGCAAAGGAAATGAGAAAAACATCTGTGGGCAGTGCAGTCCTTCCATCAGCCGTTGAAAGCAGACTGGAAAACAAAATTCCATTTCCGGCATATTACTGCGATCTGATGGATTGATTTTATTTGCTTATGCCAAGAACATCTTTGACCGCCGTAACCAGTTCCGGAATGAAAACAGGTTTATGAAAGAAATGCTTTACACCAAGGTCACGGCAGGCCTGTTCAAGTTCAGGATCTTCCATCGCAGTAACGACAATGATTTCAGGATTTCCAAAAGCATCACTCGTTTTGACTGTATGGCAGATCTTGATTCCGTCTATGCCTGGAAGACTGAGATCAAGAATAAGGCAGTCAGGCTGCTTTTTAACGGTCATAGATCCGGCCTCAAAACCATCGAAAGCCTGATAGATCTCAGCATCAGGCATGCTTTTTCTAAGGATTGAAACGCTTACATTGTTGAAACTTTCATCATCATCAACAAAAAGAATCTTGATTTTTCTATTTTCCTGGGAATTTTTTGTACACTGAACAAGCACGTCATCAGGAACACGCATCTTTCGTTCAGTCATGAATTCAGCCAGATCATCAGGATACACACGGAACTGACCACCAGGAGTTTTATATGCTTTTAAATGCCCATTTTTTATCCAGTTGATTGCTGTCTGGTTTACAACGCCACAATAATTGGCAACTTCCAGCGCTGAATAGACAACCGGTCTCTCTTCGCCTTTTTCCATGACGCAAACTATATCATTATTTTATTTTTAATGCCATATTTTTTATAGAGATTTTTGACAAAATGGAGGAAAAATCCATCTTTCTTAAAATAATCTGTATCAAAAATGGATCAACAGCCGTATTCAAAATCACTTTCCTTCATGGCACTTTCGATTTCTTTCAGGGAGAAACCTTTCTGCATCAGGGAAGCCTTTATCTTATCAGGATCATTTTTCGTCGCCCTGGCTTTTTTCAAGGCACGGCGGCATATTTCCATCTGGTTGTGTTCCTCAAAGAATTCATCCAGAGCTTTTTTTGCCGCATTGCGGTCCACTCCCCGGGATGCCAGTTCAGAAGCAAGGCGGATCCTGCCTTCCGCGTGGTCAATGGAACGGGTCCTCAGCCATGCCCCCGCAAAACGTTCATCATCAAGATAATGGACGCTTTCAAGATAATCCAGGGCAAGATCGATGGCCTTTTTATCAATCTGCTTTTTAAGAAGTTTCTGGGTAAGGGCCGCACGGCAGTGTTCGGCACGGGCAAGATATGTCATGGCGGCAAATTCGGCACTGTAGACAAGGGCCGCATTAAGGATGTCCGCAGTCTCCTCATCATTCAACCGGGAGCCGGAACAAATCCGTTCAGGATCTACAAGGGTAAGATATTCTTTACGCAAAAAAAATGCAGACCCTGCATCCGGAGTAATTTCATATACACCGTGCAAAGTCTGCACCATTTCTCGAATAAGCATTCGAAACTGTATGTAAAAATAAGTTTAGCGCTTAGAGAACTGGAATCTGCGGCGAGCACCACGCTGACCGTACTTCTTGCGTTCTACCATACGAGAATCGCGAGTAAGGTATCCGTTAGCCTTGAGTGCTGTGTGTGCGTTAGGATCAACCTGTGTAAGTGCACGAGCAATTCCGTGGAGACAAGCAGCTGCCTGTCCGTTGAGACCACCACCAAATACATTGATGAGGATGTCAAACTTATTAGCGTTAGATGTTACGAGAAGTGGCTGGCTGAGAACACGAACCTGTGATTCTGTAGCGAAGTATTCCTTTACATCCTTTCCGTTTACAACGATCTTACCTGAGCCATCGCGCAAGAAAACGCGAGCAACAGCTGTCTTTCTTCTTCCTGTTCCAATTGCAAGATTCTTTACCATGATAGACTCCTATTACACTTCAAGTGGCTGTGGGTTCTGTGCTGCATGTGGATGTTCAGCACCTGCGTAGATCTTCAAGTTACCGATGATCTTGCGGCCAAGACGATTGTGTGGAAGCATTCCCCAGATTGTTCTTCTAAGAGGTTCTGTTGGGTGCTTTGCAAGAAGTTCATTGAACGAGTATGAACGGAGACCACGTACGAAACCAGTATAGTGGCGATAGAGCATTCCTTCTGGCTTGTTTCCTGTTACCTGGATCTTGTCTGCGTTGATGATAACAACGAAATCACCACAAATTGAGTTAGGTGTGTAAGATGGCTTGTTCTTTCCACGAAGAACAGAAGCTGCTACTGCTGCTACACGACCAAGTGTCTTTCCTGCTGCATCGATGACATACCAGTCATTCTTTACTTCAGCATTCTTTGCAAAAATAGTTTTCATTTAATTTACCTTCAAATAAAAGTTTCGTTCTCCACTTTGCATCCAGCTTCGAACATTGGCAATGAGCGGTTGCCATTATTTTACGGGGTAAGAAAATATACCACAAAAAAACATCATGCGTCAATTGAATTTGAGGAAATTCATGGGATGATGATTATTTATTTTCTTCCGCTTTTTTTGCTGCAAGCTCTTCCTTTTTAGCTTCTTTCTTATCCTTGATGTCGGCAAATCCGATGAAAATCGAAATGAGACCGCAGAAAGCTGTGAAGGCAGGAACAAATCCCTTGAGAAAGTTGATTACATCAGAACTCCAATCAAGCCCGTTTGGAAGACAGGCGAAAACACAGAAACCGATGAGAACTACGCCAACAATAAGTGATACCATAGTTAAAAACCTCTGAATAAAATGTAATTTCATACAAGATAGCATATTTTGTCAAAACATTCTATATTATACCCATGGCAGACTATCACGTATTCGACCCGGCCCCGGAAGGAACTCCGGAAAGCAGATTTGTTCACCTTCACGTACACTCAGACTATTCACTTCTTGACGGATGTTCAAAAATCGACACCCTTGTAGCAAAAGCAAAAGCAATGAACATGAAGGCCCTTGCACTTACGGACCACGGAAACATGTTTGGTGCGCTGAACTTTGAGAAACTGTGCCATGTGAACGGAATCAATCCTATCGTCGGCGAGGAATTCTACGTTGCCTACGGAAGCCATAAAGAACAGAATCTTATTCCCTACGGAAGAAATGGAAAGCACGGAAAATACTTCCACCTGATACTTCTTTGCAAGAACCAGACCGGCTACAAGAACATGAGCTGGCTGTCTTCAATAGCATTCACCGACGGTTTCTACTTCAAGCCCCGCATTGACTTTGAGCTTCTCGAAAAATACCATGAAGGACTCATATGCTGTTCCGCCTGTATACAGGGAGAAATTCCACAGCTTCTGATGAACGGCCGTGATGAGGAAGCCTACGAGGTTGCAAAGAAATACCGCGATCTTTTCGGCCAGGAAAACTACTACATAGAACTCCAGAACCATGGCCTTGAAGATCAGATTGAAGTCGCACCAAAACTTGTGAAGCTTGCCAGGGACCTTGGAATAGGTCTTGTACTTACAAACGATATCCATTACGCAAACAAAGAAGATGCCGAAGCCCAGAACGCACTCGTCGCAATCGGACATAAAAAACTTCTCAGTGAAACACCTCCAATGGGTGGACCTGAATGGTATCTCAAATCAGACAAAGAAATGGAAAAGGTTCTCTCCGGAATCCAGGGAATCGATGAAGGCGTCATTAAGGAAGCCATGGACAATACGCTTAAGATTGCATCCATGTGTGACCTTACAATTCATCAGTATTCTACGCCGGAACTCAAAGGCACCCTTCCCCGCTTTGAACTTCCAAAGGAATTCCAGAAGCACGAGGACTACACCCAGAACCAGGATGACTACATGCGCCACATTGTCGAAGAAGGTCTGCGCAAGCGCTATCCTGAGATCACAAAAGAAATCCGCATGAGATGCGAATACGAACTTGGAATCATCTTCGGCATGGGATTTTCCGGCTACTTCCTCATCGTCTGGGAATTCATCAACTGGTCAAAATCCCTTTATGACAACATCCACGACAAGCCAAAACACTACATTCCGATTGGTCCAGGTCGTGGTTCCGGAGCAGGTTCCCTTGTCGCCTATTCCATGGGTATCACAGACATTGATCCGTTCCGCTTCAAGTTGATCTTCGAACGATTCCTTAACCCGGAACGCGTTTCCATGCCGGACTTTGATATCGACATGGACTTCGACTTTCGACAGGAAATCATCCAGCACACGAGAGACCTTTACGGTGAAAGCCAGGTTGGGCACATTGTAACCTTCGGTACATTGAAACCAAAGAACGTAATCGCAGACGTAGGCCGAATCCTAAACATTCCCCTTTCAGACGTCAACATGCTGAAAAAATGTGTACCTGACAGCCCCAAAGCAAAACTCAAGGACTGCTTCAATCCGCCTACGGAAAAAATGCCTGACGGTGGGCAGCTGATTCCTTACAGGGACGATCCAAGATTCACAAAGCTTTTTGAGCTGGCCATGAAACTTGAAGGATGTATCAGAAACACTGGACTTCACGCATCGGGTATGGTCATCGGACTTACGGCATTGCCTGACTGGGCTCCTGTTTTTGCAATCACCGATGCCGACGGAAAGATGAAGACAGCCGTTCAGTACACCATGGACATCATCGAACCTTGCGGTCTTGTCAAATTCGACTACCTTGGTTTGAAAACACTTTCCCTCATCCGCTATACGGAAGACATCATCAACAGCCACTTGAAGGAAGGCGAAAAGCCTGTAAACACAAGAGAAATTCCAGAAGACGACAGGGAGACATTCGAAATGTTTGCCCGAGGTGAAACAGTCGCCATCTTCCAGTTTGAATCCCCGGGAATGCAGAAATGGATGAAAGCCCTTCAGCCAAACTGTCTTGACGACCTTGTCGCCATGAACGCCCTGTACCGACCAGGACCAATGGCCTATATTCCAAACTTTGTTGAAGGAAAAAAAGATCCTGCAAAGATAAACTATCCTGACCCATGTCTTGAAGGAATCCTCAAGGAAACCTACGGAATCATGGTCTACCAGGAACAGGTCATGCAGGTTTCCCAGAAAATCGCCGGATTCTCTCTTGGTGGTGCCGACATGCTCCGACGTGCCATGGGTAAAAAGAAGCCTGAAGTTCTCATGGGAAAGAAAAAGGAATTCGTAGAAGGTGCCCTCAAAGAAGGATTCACCACGGAACACGCTGAAGAAATTTTTGAAATCATGGTTCCGTTTGCAGGATACGGATTCAACAAGTCCCACGCAGCGGCATATACAGTTCTTGCCTACCGTACGGGATGGCTCAAGTGCCACTACCCTGCTGAATTCATGGCAGCCAACCTTACCAATGAAATCACAACGACAGACGGACTTCCTTTCTATATAGAAGAAGCAAGAAAGATGGGAGTTCCTGTAGATGCGCCTGACGTCAACCGCTCAGATATCAATTTTGACGTTGTAGACGGAAGAATCGTGTTCGGTCTGCGCGGAATCAAGGGAATGGGTACCGGAGCTGCCGCCGCCATCGTCAGGGAGCGCAAGGAAAACGGACCGTTCACCAGCTTCATCGATTTTCTTGACCGATGCCTCAAGCTGCGCGACTCCGGCACTGACGAAGAAACGGGAGAAAAACGCGCCCCTAAACAGCTGGTCAACAAAAAGGCTATTGAAGTCCTCATACAGACCGGCGGCTTTGACAAGCTGGAACAGAACAGAGCAACCCTTCTTGCAAACTATGAAGCCGCCATTGCCTACGAAGAAAAGAAAATCGCAGAAGCTTCCTACGGCCAGGTAAGTCTTTTTGAGGACGCAGGCATAAAGGAATTCGCTGATTTCAAATTCGAAAAAGTGGAAGAGATGCCGAAAATGGCCCTCCTCAACATGGAAAAGGAACTCATAGGCTGCTTTGTTTCAGGACATCCTCTTGACGAATGGAGAAGTGTCATCGAAAAATGTTCAACAGTAAACAGCGAGAACATCATGCGCGCCGGCAAGGTAGCTTTGGCAGAAAAAGCAGCTCAGGAGGCAAGCGGTGGAAACCGGTGGGCACGCAACACGGGTACGACCTATACGGCAGTCGGCATGATAAGCAACATCCGTACCATCATGACAAAAAAAGGTGCCCCAATGGCATTTGCTAAACTCGACGACTTCAAGGGCTCCATCGACGTGACTTTCTTTCCAAAAACCTGGGAACAGCTCAAGGACAAGATACAGAACGAAGGAGTCTATGCCTTCCGCGGAAAAGTCGACATGGGTACACCTGCGGAACCACGTGAAAGCCCAAGCTTATTGATTGATTCCATAGAGGATATCAACAGTCTTCAGCAGCGTTCAATTTCGGAAGTCCACATACAGCTTGAAAGTGGATTTGACAAGGTAAAGGAAATCGCAGTACTCAAGGATCTGATCTTTGGAGAACAGGGAAACGGAAACTGCCTTGTCTACTTCCATCTGGACAACATAAATGGGAGAAACTACATAGTAAAAGCCAACGCCCAGCTGAACGTGTCACACAGCGACGATTTCATCCAGTCACTTAAAGACACTCCGAAAGTAATGGATGTGTGGACCAACTGAACGGCGAAAGCATCTGTTCTTTAGTTACTTCCACCAATTTAACTTTCGCCGCAAGACTTTCGTCTTCGTCAAGGATCCCTGAGCGCAGTCGAAGGGTCCGCATCCTGCAAAAACATCCTCAGGATACTTCGACTTCGCGGTTGCTGAGTTTATCGAAGTACAGCAATCCTGCTTATCCCACAAGGCTGCATCATCCG
>SAMEA3663241__coassemble_447_pt1 | contig 9869 bp, 7 predicted proteins | sample SAMEA3663241__metabat2_high_PE_014 | metagenome-assembled genome bin SAMEA3663241 (sample SAMEA3663241) | pig gut metagenome | biome: pig gut; feature: pig-associated habitat; material: faeces | place: China | collected 2013
CACTTTTTTTTTATCCCTCAATATGTTATTCTATAGCAACCATTGTTAGAAAATCGTAATTGCATTATGAGAACGGTAAAAGATATGAAGACTGGCCAGAAGGCCAATGTTATAAAAGTACATGGCGAAGGTGCTCTCCGCAGAAGAATAATGGACATGGGAATCACAAAAGGAGTTGAAATTACTTTGAGAAAACTTGCTCCTCTTGGGGATCCCATGGAACTCACTGTCCGCGGATATGAACTTTCATTGAGAAAAGCTGATGCTGAGATGATAGAGATAGGGGAATAGCTGATGTCGGAAAGCGGAAAAATCAGAATCGCTCTCGTTGGCAATCCAAATTGCGGAAAAACAACTTTGTTCAATGCCTTGACCGGAATGAATCAGTACGTCGGGAACTGGCCTGGTGTGACTGTTGAAAAAAAAGAAGGCTGCATAAAGAATTTTGAAAATGTTTTTGTCACTGATCTGCCTGGAATCTATTCCCTCAGTCCATATACCATGGAAGAAGTTGTCGCAAGAAATTATCTCCTCCATGACCGCCCGGAAGTAATACTGAATATCGTAGATGCGACAAATCTTGAAAGGAATCTTTATCTTACGACACAGCTGGTGGAAGTTGGAATCCCAGTTGTCATTGCCCTCAACATGATGGATGTTGTCCGTCATCGCGGTGACATAATAAAAACCTATGAGCTGTCAAAAAAGCTGGGCTGCAAGATCGTTGAAATTTCCGCATTGAAGCAGACCGGCATAATGGAAGCTGCTGAAATTGCGGTTGAAGTCGCCGCTACTGGAAGTTTCATACCAAAGCATATTTTCACTGGAGAAGTTGAGCATACTCTTGCCCATATTGAAGAGGCCTGTGTCCATGAAATGGAAGATGAGAAGCAGCGCTGGTATGCCATAAAAATTTTTGAACGTGATCAGAAAGTCATAGAGGAGCTGAAAATCGACTCGAAGGTTCTGTGCCATATTGAAAAAGATATTGAGGCAACGGAAATTGCAATGGATGATGACAGTGAAAGCATAATTACAAATGAGCGCTACAATTATGTTTGTGAGGCTTTGAAGCCGTACTACATAAAAAAGAATAAAAGCGGCCTTACTTTCAGTGACAAGATAGACAGAATTGTTACCGGCAGATTCACAGGTCTTCCTGTTTTTGCCCTTGTCATGTTCTTTGTTTACTATATTTCCATGGTTACAGTCGGAACTCCGGCCACTGACTGGGTCAACGACAATCTATTTGGCGAAAGCTGCAGCTTCCTTGGCTTTGAGTTCATGAGTATACCGGCTCTAGTTGAGAATGCTATGACTGCCTGGCACACCGCCGGATGGCTTAAAGCCCTTGTCGTAGATGGAATCATTGCCGGTGTTGGAAGTGTGCTTGGCTTTGTACCGCAGATGTTTGTTCTTTTTCTGCTTCTTTCATTTCTTGAAGCCTGTGGATATATGTCCCGCATCGCTTTTGTTCTTGACCGCCTGTTCAAGAAAATCGGACTCAGTGGAAAATCCTTCATTCCTATTCTTGTTGGAACCGGTTGTGGAGTCCCTGGTATCATGGCCAGCCGCACAATAGAAAATGAAAGTGAAAGGCGCATGACCATAATTACAACGACATTCATTCCTTGCGGTGCGAAGGTTCCTTTCATCGCATTGATTTCCGGCAGCATATTCGGCGGGAAACCTTGGGTCAGTACAAGCGCATATTTTATCGGACTTGCTTCCATTGTTCTGTCCGGCATGATCCTAAAAAGATTCAGAATGTTCAAGGGAAAGAATTCTCCTTTTGTCATGGAGCTTCCACCTTATCATCTGCCTCCTGCAAAGAATGTCCTGAGGACAACATGGGAAAGATGCTGGGAGTTCATAAAAAAAGCCAGTACCATCATCATGGTCTCGACAATCATTGTCTGGACATTGAGCAATTTTGGATGGGTACGTGATTCCAATGGCAGTGTGGTCTTTGGAATGCTTTCAGAAGATTCAATCGATGCTTCGATACTTTCACGCATTGGAAGGCTTGTCAGCTGGATATTCATTCCCCTTGGTTTCGGTACATGGCAGTCAACTGTTGCTACAATAACAGGTCTTCTGGCTAAGGAAAACATAGTAAGTACCCTCGGTGTTCTTTATGGACAGAATGGAAATGTCTATTCGACACTTGGTAATATTTTCACCCCGGTTTCCGCATATTCTTTCATGGTTTTCAATCTACTATGCGCACCTTGCTTTGCGGCCATGGGAGCAATCCGTCGTGAGATGAACAGCGGTAAGTGGACCGTCTTTGCGATTTTATGGCAATGTTCCTTCGCTTATACCGCAGCACTGCTTGTAAATGTCTTGGGCGGATATTTTTCAACCAAGGAAACAGGGTATTGGTCTACTTTGATCATATCAATTATTATCCTGATAGCTGTAGCCTTGATCGTTTCCAAAAAAATCAAGGGCTTAACTGATGGAAAAAAAACTAAATGTGACGGAAATGGATGTTCCGGCTGTGACAAGTGTGGTCACTGAAGGATGAAAAAGATGGAAAAGATTTTCAAATCACCTCGAGTTGTTTCTATTGGTGGGGAAAACGGAATCAGGAAAATTCTTATCGGTGGTGACAATCCCGTTACGATCCAGACCATGTGGAAGGATGGTATTACAGATGTCACTGAAAATTCTGAAAAGCTGAATTCGATTTTAAAGGAGATCAACAACCTTAAATCTCTTGGCTGCGACATCATCAGATTTGCTGTGCCTGATATGGAAAGTGCCCATGGACTTTGTGTCATTCAATCGCACACAGATGTTCCGCTGGTTGCCGACATTCATTTTGACTACAAGCTTGCTCTGGAATGCCTAAAGGGTACGGTTCCGGTCATCCGTATAAACCCTGGCAATATCGGTGACATTGAAAGAGTCAAGGCTGTTGTTGAAGCATGTAAGGAAAAAAAGGCCGCCATTAGAATCGGAGTGAATTCAGGCAGTCTTCCAAAAGATCTTGAGGAAAAGGTTTTAGCCGGAACAATTACACGGGCTAAAGCCTTGGCAGACACTGCATTGAGGGAAGCTGAAGTTTTTGAGGAGCTTGGTTTTACAAACTATGTCGTAAGCATGAAGGCCAGTTCTGTTGATGAAACTATTGAAGCCAATGAGGAATTCGCAAAGGTAAGCGATGTTCCCCTTCATATCGGAGTAACGGAAGCAGGGCCTCTGATTACCGGAATCGTAAAATCGACAATGGCATTCACTCATCTTCTCAGGGAAGGTATAGGTTCGACTATAAGAGTCAGTTTAAGTTCCGCTCCTGAAAATGAAGTCATTACAGGAAGGGAGATCTTGCACGAATGTGGCTTGAGGCAAGGTGGTGTTACAATCATAAGTTGCCCTAGATGCGGTCGACTTGGTTTTGATGTCCACGGATTTGTCGACAGATGGCAGAATCGTCTTCTTTCGATGAAAAAGGATGTGACGATTGCTGTGATGGGATGTGTTGTCAATGGCCCTGGAGAAGGAAAACATGCAGACCTTGGAATAGCAGGCGGAAAGGATAAATGCATAATTTTCAAAAAAGGAAAAATAGTACGAACAATTGACTCCAAAGATGCCGATATAATATTCGGTGAAGAGTTGGAGTCCCTTTGATAATGAAAGAACGAATTGTTAAAACTATAGTATTCATTTTTATTTCTCTTGCGATTTCTGCATTTCTTTGTGCTCAAAGTGTTCCCCGTAAGGTTCAGAAGGGACAGGAAGCATGGCGCGCGTTGAAAACTGCTGTTACAGCCTTTGAAATGAAGGATTATGGAACAGCCATCGAGTATGCCGAAAAAAGCCGTCATATAAGGATGCAGGATGCCCAGTGGCAGACCTATATTCTCGAATCTACATTGAAAAAAGCAAGGGTCAGAAGAGCCGGTGATGATCTGGACAGGGTGATGCCTGTATTGAAGGAACTTGGGTTGAATGATGCTTTGGAAATCATAAATTATCATTTTGATAAAATCGGTTCTGGATATTTCAAGAACAGCTATGCTAAAGTTTTCGAATACATTCCGGTGTTTTCCCATTATCCTGAGGCTGATTTTCTTCTCGGTAGAATATATCGCCTTGAAGGTGAATTGGAAATTGCCCTTGGCTACATGAAGTCTGCTTATGAATATAGCATCAATCTTGATGTTCCGATGGAAAAATACGATCTTCTTTATAATATCGCTGACCTGTCCAAGGACCTTGGAAGATATGAAGATTTCGAGAAATACATGCTCCTTGTTGTCAAGGATTGTGAGCAGTATAACGATCATGGATTCATGAAATCTTTGAGAAGAATAATTGACGGAGATACAGGTGAATCTGTCGACAAATTCTTTCTGCTTTATCGATGTGATAATACTCTTGCGATGAAAGCCCTTATTGAACTTTCTGAATTCTATAAAGAGATGGGTGAGAATGAAAAGACTTTGAGATGTACTTCCCTTGCTAGCATAATGGCTGTAACAAAGCTTGAGGATGTCATCGGCCAGAGGATGAATGACTTTGAATTCCACGGACTGGGCCATCTTCTGAAACTGTGTGAAAGATATCCGGATATAGTTGAATGGGGCAGCCGTAATAATGTCTGGAAGCTTTTCTGTAGTTTTGCAGAGTCGGCAGGTTCGAATGGAAAGATTCTTTTTGCAAGAAAACTGCTGCTTGTTCTTTCAGAAAGTGAGCCGGAAGAATACTGGCGCCGTTATGCGTCTGAGATAATTATTACAAACACTGTAAGCGATTGATCCAATCGGGAATGTGTGTGGTCCGCCTAGAAATGAAGTCCAAGGCCAATGTAACATTCCCAGTCTTTTCCATCTCTCCAGGAACTGTCAAATCCATATTTCCCATCAAGAAGTTTTTTGGAGAGGTCAAATCCGAGACTGCCTCTGATGACAAAGCTTTTCCATTTTGTCGGGTAGACGAGGAGTTCAATTCCGGATGTATATATACCTTCCTTCAAGCTGAATTTATTTTCTGTTCCGCGATTGTCAATTAGGGCAACATCAATGAAAGGTCCAAGCTGCATTTCAAAATTCATCATTGAAAGCAGTTTTTCATTTTTCATTCCTGCCTGATTGAAAAATCTTACCCAGTCTGTTGAAACAATATGGAACGGAAAATCAAGATTCAGAATAAGTGCAGAGGGAGTCACAAAGGCATAGTTTCTGTCATCAACAATTATGCCGTCTGAAAATTCCGACTTGTCAAGGGCACCTCTGATGAATTTTCCGATATTATATCTGTAGTTGTGGCTTGCAAGAATCTGTATGCTTGTGTTTATGGCTGCGTGTTCAAAAGCCTTGTAAAGTTTAAGAGCGGCTTCTATGGATGGAACTAAAACATCTTCATGTTTTTTTCTGTGTAAATCAAGTCCAAGGTATGTTCCTAAAAGAAAACTATATCCGTTTCTGAAGTTGTTGTCATTGGTCCAGTCAATGCGCTGTGCATAAAGTTCATTCCCTGGTTTTAAAAGAGGAGTTTGCCTTAAATCCAGATTGAGTTCACTGATTCCGTCTTTGTCCCAGTTGTGGTTGATTGATATGACAGGCCTGTAATAAAGCTTTGTGGAAAGATCTATATCGGCTATTGCCAGAGGGACTGCAACTTCTCCATACTCCACAAAATAGAATTCATCGTTGTATTTGCAATAATCCGTATCCCTGATGATCGATTGTTTGAATGTAAAATCAATTTCATTCTGATTATCTTTTCCAAAGGGTATTCCAAAAACTGCGCCCGTCGTATATGTGAAATAAGGCAGCGTTTTTTCAACACACCAATGAAAATCAAGGGAAGTTAAAAACTGGTTTTTTGATTTTGAAATCCTGAAAGGGAGGGAGTAGTCGAATTTAAAACCAGGAGTGAATTTTGAAAATCTTTCAGGTTCGTCTTCGTCGCCAAAATTTAAGGTAAGACCAGATGAAAGTGTGTTTGTAAATCCAAGAAAGTTGTTGTCCTTCAATGCGATTTCAAGTTCCGCACCTTTATTGGAATCATAACTTGGTTTCGGAAGTATCAAAAGAGATGTAGAGTCATAAAAGGAGTATACAGCCTTTACTAGTGAGATGCCATTCTGAATTCCTGATGTTTCGTAGGTAAATTCCAGTCCGTCAAGAAGCTTTGTGTTTTCAAGGTTCTGTCTTATTTCATTCAGGTAAGATTCAAGATCATCAAGGCTTTCAAAGACAACAGTTTTGTTGACAGGAGGAATTTTTTCAATCAGGAATTCACTTTTTGTCTTTCCCTTTGACTCAAGAGTGATTTCATCAATCTTGAATCTTTCAGCAGATATAGAAAATGGTATCAGTCCGGAAAAGACAATGGCAAGAAAAAGAACCTTTCTGTGATGCAATTAGTAGGCCCCTTTGCCTTTTACAACAACAACAAAAGTCTTGATTATGATCCAAAGATCAAGCCATATGGACCAGTTCTGGATATAGTAAGTATCAAGATTTATTCTTTCCTCATATCCTGTATCACTTCTACCGGAAATCTGCCACATTCCGCTGAGACCTGGCTTGACTGAAAGTACAAATTCAGAGAACTGCTTGTATTTTGTGAGTTCAGGTTCTGTGACAGGACGTGGACCTACGAGAGACATCTGGCCGCAGAAAACATTCCAAAGCTGAGGAATCTCATCAAGGCTTGTTTTTCTAAGGAATTTCCCGAATTTGGTGACTCTAGGGTCGTCCGTGAATTTCCTGTCTTTTTCCCATTCAGCTGCGCGGACAGGATCATTTTCAAGAATTTCCTTAAGCTTTACATCAGCGTCGATACACATGGAACGGAATTTCCAGCACTTCATTTCCTTATGCCATCTTCCTACACGCTTGTGTCCAAAGAAAACCGGACCTGGGGATGTTGCCTTGATGATTATTGCTATGACTATTGTCAAAGGCAAAACTACAGGTGACGCAACAAGACAGAGAAGAATATCTATGAAACGTTTGATTGAAACTGCACCTGCCTTAGTAAGGTAATTTGTCGATGAGAAGCCAAGGATACCACCAAAGTCCTTCATGTGAAGTGACATTGTAGTGTTAAACTGTTTTTTTGGTACTCTGATAATGTATCTGTAGTTTGTCTGGATAAGCTCTATGTTCCTGTCATAGCCACAGATGATTGCAACCTTGAGCTTCAATTTGTTTATTGTATCAACGACGTCCTGTGTCCTTTCACGGATTGGAATGCCATTGTATTCAGTATCATGGAAAGGGGTGTCTGTAATAATCAGGACAGGCCTGTATCCAAGATATTTTCTTGTAAGAAGACGATCGGCTATGACGTTGCCCTGTGTTCCCTTGCTGTAGATTACAGCCGGAACTCCCCACCAGTTCCATCTGCTGTAGAGTCTGCGTGCGATTTCGCGTCCCATCGGCAAAAGGATAGTGGCAATAGGCCAGGCGATTACAAGGGCTACGGCGATCGGAATGAAGTCCCTGGTCGACTTGATCGTCATCAGGGCAAATGCTTCTCCCATCAATAAGAAGAAGGAACACATGGAAAATCTTTTTACTTCATCTTCCGGTGCAAGTAGAATTCCAGGGTAGAGGCCGGCTGCATAAAAAACAGCAAAAATAAACGGCATGAATATGGAATATTTTATGAAGGATTTGAAATCAACCCAGGAATGGTCTATGGCATTTATGATGAAGAAACCGATGCAGATGGAGAGCATGAAAGCGAGTGCATCAAACAAAGCCAGTGCACAACCGCTGATGAATGAACTTGTTGATTTGTATTGAGATTTGATGGACTGTTCGAATTGAGTTTCTAATTTTTTTTCCATGATTAAATTATATTCAAAAAAACAAAATATGTCCATTTATGTTTTTGTTGATGACCATACAAAAGTATCTAGAGTTTGCTTTCAATGAAATCGATGATGGCACCTGCTGTTTTTTCGTAGGAGTAGATGTCGGTAAGATTCTTTGGTGACGACCTATTGAGGGTTTCGAGTATTTTTTTTGACAGGTCGGTGGAATCGGAAGACTTGAAAAAAACTACCGGCAATTGTCCGTAGATTTCACGGAAGACAGGAATATCCGAAATGACTGCGTTGGTTCCGCATTTAAGGGCCTGGAGTGGAGGTATGCCGAAACCTTCATAAAGGGAAGGCTGGACCAGCAGTTTTGCTTTAGCCAGAAGCTGCTTGAGTTTCTCATTTTCGACAAATCCTGTGAAAACTACGGAATCATGACTGACGGCATTTATTTTCTCTATCATTGAATAAATGGAATTATCCTGGGACCTGAAGTTTTCATTGGAACCAACAAGCATAAGTTTCAGGTTGTTTTCTACCTGAAGGACTTTTTTGAAAGCTTCAAGAAGAATTGAAAGGCCTTTGTGTTTTTTTATGTTTCCTATGTAGATGATATAGTTTTCTTTTTCGGAACAAGGTACGAGATTTTCAAAATAGGATGGGACACCATTGTGCACGACCTTGATTTCTTTTTTGCATTTAAGATTTTCTATTATTCTCTGTCTGCTGAACTCGGATACTGTAAAAATTGCCCTGGATTTTTTTATGGAGCGTCTGTAAAAAAACTTGCGTATCATAGTTCCGGCTGTGGAAGAAAGTCCTTTGACGTCAAGAAAAACAACATCGTGGATTGTAGAAAAAACAGGAATTATAATTCCGCCTGGAATATTGCAGTAGGGTGTAAAATAAGCATCGCAGGAATTTATTCTTTCAAGTTCATCCTTAGGAAAGCAAAAAATCTCTTTCATGGAAAAAGTTTTTACGTCTGGATTTGAAAAATAAAATTCATGGGCACTGTTTTTAAAGTAGGGAACAATTTCATCAAGGAAAGTTCCTATGCCGCTTTTGCCGCTCATACGCATGTCTACTGCAATTTTCATAGAAATGATTCCTTATCTGACTTCACTAAGTGTTTTATCGATTACAGCCTGAAGTTCCTTTCTGAATCTTTCACTGCTGAACTTCCGTGCATGGTTTGTTATCACATCGGTTTTAAAAGTTCCATCTTTATCAAGATCTTCAAATTTGAGGATTGCCTTCTTCAAGGAATCTTCCGTCTGCTGCTCAAAGAAAATTCCAGTGGTTCCGTCTACGACAGTCTCCAGTGCTCCGCCTTTTCCAAAAGCGATTACAGGACGTCCGCAGGCCTGACATTCAACAGGAATGATTCCGAAATCCTCTTCTGCGGAGAAAATCATTGCACGGCATTTCTGGAGATATGACTTGACTTCTTCGTCACTGATCCTGCCTGTGAAAGTTATGTCCGCATTTCTGTATTTTGAAGCAAGGGCTTTAAGTTCTGCTTCCTGGCTTCCGCTTCCGATCACCACAAGTTTTTTCTCAAGCTGACCGCAGGTAGAAATCGCAAGGTCAACTCTCTTGTAGCTGACAAAACGGCTGAACACCACATAGAAATCTTCAGCCGGCAGATTGTTTGGCGAAAGTCTGTCTGTATCTACCGGAGGAAAAATCACTTTCGCATCCCTGTTCCAGAATTTCTTTATCCTTTTCTTTATGTAAGATGAATTTGCTACGAGTGTATTGATCCTCTGACTTGAAAGGAAATCCCACTGACGGATTGCAGGCATCTGAAGCTTCATGAATAATTTTGTGATTTTTCCCGAGCGCTTGAAATAATCATAGTAAAGATCCCAGGCATAGCGCATAGGGGAGTGGATGTATGCGACGAAAGCTGTGTCTGGAGATGTGATGACACCTTTGGCACAGCTTGAGGAACTTGCAATTACAAGGTCATAGGATGTAAGGTCGAAACCCTCAAAAGCTTTTGGCATGAGCGAAAGAAATTTAGTATAAAGTTTTGTTGCCTTTGGAATTTTCTGGACAAAGGAAGTGTGTATCT
>SAMEA3663241__coassemble_485_pt1 | contig 9337 bp, 7 predicted proteins | sample SAMEA3663241__metabat2_high_PE_014 | metagenome-assembled genome bin SAMEA3663241 (sample SAMEA3663241) | pig gut metagenome | biome: pig gut; feature: pig-associated habitat; material: faeces | place: China | collected 2013
ATAAATTGCAAAAGGTTTTTAACAGACCATTTCTGGCATTGTAATCTTATTCACCTTTTCCCTCTTCTCCAACCAATCCTCCACCAGCTCCTTAGGTGCAATCGGCAAAGCCTCATCAGCCCATTTCCAAACCCAGCGCTGAACGCACATGAGCTGGTTTGTTCTAAAACTCAAGATTATACCGTCGCCGTCTGGACCGGGATTTTTTTTGTCTGGTGTAATTGTTTGATTGTCGCCCCAGAGTTTTGTTTGGGCGTATCTTGCGGCGTATCCGTGAAGGTGGATTTTGTAATCCAGGTAATCATCGTCGCACATACAGCCAAAAGAACCTCGGGTCATGTTTCTGAAATCGTAATCTTTTGGTAGAGTGAAAACGTCGTTTGTAATTTTCAGGTTTTTGATTTTTTCCAAAGAGTATCTGCGGCGGGCATTTTTTACAACATCAAGACCGTGCAGGTTCCAGTTGCCATCATCAAAAATCAGCTGCCAGGGTTGAACTTGCCGGAACTTAGATTCTTTATCGGCATTTGAAATGTAGTCAAAAGTTATAACCAGATTTTCCTGTAGAGTCTTATCTATAATTCGCCAGGTCTCTGCAGGGACTTTTGTATTTGGCGCACCAACAAAAATAATCCGGTCATTATCTGGTTTCTTATTGATTTTGATGTTTTCCAGAGTAAGGTCGTGATTTTCAATTGCAAGTGATTCAAAAACTTCCTGAGCTTCTTTGTAAAGCGGATTTCCCTTTACCATGTCCATCAACGTTTTAATAAGTTTTGCAGCTTTAGCAGCATTTTCATCGGTATATAAACGAGGCAGTCTGTATTGAGGATCAGTGTAAAAATATCCGTTAGTTTCAAAGTCTGTATCTATAGGAGCGGCATATTTTTCTTGAAGTTCTTCTATGTCACGGAAAAAAGAAGTTCGGCTTGTTTTAATATCATATTGGTCTTTAAGTTCGGAAATTATCTGGTTCCATTTAAGCTTTCGTCCAGAAGCAATTATTTCATCAATTGCCTGAAAACGTTTTGCTTTTTCACTGAAATCTACTGCCATTTCTTCTTCCTCTTTTCCGTAATTTTATTTCAAAATCATTCCCGTGCATTGGGAACAACTCTCGTTTATATTCTATATCATCAGGACGAAATGTCAACTTCCAAGTAAATGACTGACTTATATCCGATATCAAACTTAGGAGTGAATTAATGAATTATCAATATCTGTTACGCCAAATTTATGACAAGCCAGAGTTGCAGAAAGAAGAAACTACAATAATTGAAAATCCATATGAGTTGGATTCTCGCGAGCAAAAATTTGTTAATCTCTCTTATGATTTATCTGTATTAAATACTTCAATTCCAGCTCAGGAAATAGTCGAGATGGTTCAGAATGCTATTGTTAATGACAGGAAATCCCAGGGGAAGGGAAAAGGCATTCGAATTCTCTTTTACGGATTGAGTGGTTCCGGAAAAACAAATCTTGCTCATTATATTGCTGAATCGTTAGGTAAAGGCATAATCAAAAAAAATGCCTCAGACATACTGGGAATGTTAGTAGGTGAATCAGAAAAGAATATTGCAAAGGCATTTGAAGAAGCTAAGAAGCAGAAAAAGATTCTTCTTTTTGATGAAGTAGATTCATTTTTTCGCGAAAGGTCGTATGCCTCTCAAAGCTGGGAGATTACTCTGGTAAACGAGTTTCTTACCCAAATGGAAAAATTTGAGGGAATTGTAATCTGTACAACAAACCTTCGGAACATTATGGATAAGGCAATGCAGAGGCGCTTTCATATTATGGTGGAGTTTAAAGCTTTGAAAGATGAAGGCGTAGAAAGTCTTCTGGGTAAGTATTTCCCTCAGTTTGATTTTAATGAAGAAGATATAAGGAGGATTTCAAGGTTTCAGAGCGCAACTCCAGGTGATTTTGGAAATCTTTCTTCCAGACTCCGTTTTATGAATCAGGAAAAGGTAACTGAAACATACATCACTGATGAATTGTGCAAAATGCAGGAAGAAAAAGAATTGGGCAAGAGAAGCATTGGATTTAGTGACTAGGAAAGATGACGGAGGAAAAGATTATGGAAAAATACAGAAGACTTGATTTATTTACATTGGAACTTGGCAGTGATTTGTGTTTAGAAAAATACCTCAATGAAATTCTTAAAACAATATCTTTGATTCGTGAGGAAATTTTTGATAAGTACGGTGTTGTTATTCCGAATGTACGTGTAAAAAATAATAAAACTCTTAAGCCTCTTGAGTATATAATAAAGGTAAATGGATATTCATCTGGAAAGTTTGAATTCAGAAAGAATTCATTTTTGATTTTAGATACTGGCTTTGTAAAAACAGAAATGAGCGGTAAGCCTGTAAAAGAGCCTGTTTTTGGAGCCCCTGGTTTGTGGATTACAAAGGGAAGAAAAGTCGAAGCAGAGAAAAATGGATATGTTGTATTATCATTGTCAAGAATTATCAGAGTTCATCTGTCTGAAACGGTAAAGGAGAATCTTTCGTCAGTAATTACGACTCAATATGTTGGAGAATTATTGGATGAGGTTCTAAAAGAAAATGAGTTTCTCTGTACTCAGATAGTAAAAAAATATGAAAATGCAGCCCTGACTGTTGTAAAACTGGTTCTTTGTTCGCTTTTAGATGAAGAAGTTAGTATTCGAAACTTGATTCCAATTTTGGAAACTATTTCAAATGAACCAAAATATGAAAGAGCAAAACTTCAAGTTCTTGTGAACAAGGTAAGATGTACAATCATACCTGATGTTATTGATTCTTTGGGTGATTGCAATAATTACATTAAGGCACTCTTTTTTTCGCAGAAATTATCTGAGCATATGTTTGATAATTTGACTGAAACGGGAGAAATTGCCTTTGACCCCACCACAAGAAAATTATTTTCTAATGAACTCTCTTTGAAAATCAGTGAAATGATAGATCAAGGTTTACCTCCTGTAGTTCTTTGTGTAGAACCGCTTCGTTACAGTGTAAAAATCTTACTGGCCTCACTAGGAATTTCTAATATCCATGTTTTATCTGATATGGAATTGAGTATAGCTATTAGAAAAATGAATATTTCATTACAAGTGTTCGCAACGATTGGAGAAGATTTTGAACTACCTGCTGGGTGTGATTCTGGAGCTTCAGTTCACGCAAAGCTATCAGAAGCAACGCAACCTAAGAAAAATTCAAATGATGATTTCGCAAAACTGCAGGAAAAATTGAACCAGATTGTAGGAAGTTTAGAACCATTTGAACAGAAAGTAATATCAATGCGTTTTGGGCTGGGCGAAGAACATAGTCATACCCTTGAAGAAGTTGGACTTGCCTTTGATATTTCTCTGAAAAAGATCCGCATGATTGAAGCAAAAGCACTACGTCTATTACGAAAGAATGTTGCAAGCAATGATGAATAACTGAATCATTCCCGTGACTTGGGAATATACATACTTTATATTTTGATATATAAGCTGCTGTTGCCTAAAACAGCACAGGAGGACGTCTATGAAAAAGAATACTGTCTTTTTCGCAATTTGTTTGGTTGGTGCTATTACTCTTTCTAGCTGTGTAAGTGCACCAAAAGTAAAAGAGGTTTCTGGACCAACAGAAATTATTGAACACAAAGGTACTGCATTTGGCCTTGCACAGCCTGACTGGGTTGGTACGGTGCTTGCAACTCCTAACCAGAAAACTCTCAGTAAGGCCCTGGGAATCGACAAGCATATCTGGGTGGTTTCTAAGAGTGGGGAAAATCTCGATTTTATAAAGACTTGGGCAGATCAGGTTGATGCCCGTGCAGAAATTGGAGCTTCTATTAAACAGGGGATTTCTGATTTTGTTGGGGCAAGAGCAGATGGCGATAAGTCTGATGTTGAAGAAACCGTAGAACGTTATTCAGCCCGTGCTTCTACAGTTACTGTTTCCGGCCTTAATAAGGAAACTGACTGGTGGGTACTTGGCCGCACACGTCTTCAGAAGAAATCAGAAACTGAATCAAAGTATACATACCTTGTCGTTTATTCAATGGACGAAGATTTGTATCAGAAGCAGATTAAAAATGCATTCAAAGGAGAGGACGACAAAGTTGTAGATGATTTAATACAGTATCTCATGAATTACACAATGGTAGAAGCAAGAGAATAGAAAAAAGGGGGCGGTTCGCACATCCTGTACGACCGCTAACGCGGAGTTTTTTAGAGGAATGAATATGAAAAAACTGATTATCAACATATCAATTCTTCTTATGTATTCAGCCCTCTGCTTTGCTTCAAGTCCAAAGTGGCTGACTGATTTGGAGAAGGCTTTTCCGACTGTAGATTACATAAGAACTGTTGGAGAAGGTAATTCAGATAGTTCTGCAAAGAAGGCTGCACTTTCTGAATTAAGTTCATATTTTAACCAGACTATAAGTTCTCAAACACAGGCTTTGAAAAGTATTGAAAGAGACCATTCTGTACATATACAAAAAGATGATGTAAGACAGAATCTGATTACATCAACAAAATCGGAATTGTTCTCCGTTCAATATACAAACACTGTGTATGAAAAAAATCTTGAAAAATTTTATGTCTGTGCATATCTGGTAAGAAAAGATGTTTGGAATGTTATTTCCCAGAGAACGGATGTAATAATGAACAACTGTAAAAGTTTATTAAATCAGATAAATAAGGAAACTGAGATTTTAAATCAGTTGATTCAGCTTAATCGAACAGAAAGATTGTATTCTGATTTTTATTCGTTGTATGAGATGGCTCTTGCAATATATCCTCACCGATGTTCAGAATATACAGCATTTGCAGAGAAGATTGTTTCTGAATTATCAGTATTATCTTCAATCCGGGCACAAGCAACGATAAAAGTTATTGTGAATGGTGATAAGCAGAACAGAATTAAAGGAAAAATTTGTTCTCTGCTTTCACAAAATGGAATTACTGTTGCAGAAACGAATGCCAGATATGTACTTAATGCAGATGTTATTTGGAATGAATCTCAATTCAATGGGATTTATTCCAGTATTCCTCAGATACAGATTACCGTAAGTAATAATAATACGGAATTAACATTTTTTGCCGCAAAGTGCGAAAGACTGTCTGCTTATAATCAGGAAACCCTCGAACAGATTGCTTTTGCTAATCTCGAAGAACAATTAGAAGAACGCTTTATCACAGAATGTTTCCAATAAGTTGAGTTTATAAGGTGGTATCTATGAAGAAACGAATAATCATTTTTACTATCTCATTTTTGCTTTCAAGACTGCTTTTCGCAAATACAACAATTGATGGGGCTATTACAAAAGCAGCAGTTGATATTACAGAGAAATGTGATGCCAAATCAATTCTGGCCATAGATGATTTTGAAAGCCCAAGCCAGGCAATGACCTTATATATTCGCGAGCAGCTTGCAGATTCTATTTTTGCAGAAGATGGACTGCTCCAGATAGTTACCCGGGAACATATGGATAAGGTAGAAAAAGAATTGAAGTTTCAAAATTCAGGGGTTGTCAGTGAGAAAACTATTCTTTCAGCAGCAGAACGACTTGGAGCAAGATTCGTTGTTTTTGGAAAACTGGAAGAGTTTAACAGCGGTTATATTTTGCGTGTTAGGATGCTGGATGTAAAAACCGGAGCATATCTATTTAGAAAAACATATGAGTTTCAGTATTCTCAGAAAACAGAGCAGCTTTTGGGAAGGGCTCCAAATTACAAAAAAGTTTCTCTTGGTTTTCTTCTTGAAGCTAATAAAAACTCGCTAGATTTTATAGCGACGTCTGTAGGATTTACCTTTGATTACAGCCCATGGAGAAAAATATCTATAGGAGCAAAAGCAGCGGCTAGTTACGACATGTTTGAGAAGAATAATGATTTGGTTACGATTGAAGCATTGGGAACTCTCAGGTTTTATATTGTCTCACTTACGGGAGAGCCTGTTACTGGTATTTATGCGGAACTCCAGGCAGGAACTTCCCTATTCTTTGTTAATTCGAATATAAAACCTGTCTTTAATGGTGGTGCTTCAATAGGATACAGATTTGGATTAAACAATTTTTATATTGAACCGGAAATACGTTTTGGGTATCCCTATCTTTTTGGATGCGGGATGTATGTTGGAATTAGATTCTAGAATTATAGGGGAGTGGAGGTTGTATTATGAGAAAATCAATCATTTCAGTTTTGTCGGCTTTTTCAATAATGATCGTACTTATTCTTTCTTCCTGTGAAAATCTTCTTCTCATAGATGAAGTTCAGTTATATGAAGTATCTTTTGAAACAAATGGCGGAACACAGATTGAACCATTCCGTTCCTGCAAAATAGAAAAAGCACCAGAGACTCAAAAAAGTGATGCTACATTTTGCGGTTGGTTCTGTTCAGCTGATTTTTCAGGTGAACCTGTATCTTTCCCTTATGAACCTACTGGAGATACTACTTTTTATGCAAAGTGGACTCAGAAGTATTCAGTGCATTTTGCTACAAATGGCGGATCTGAGATTTCAGCCTATAAAACAGATGTAATAACATCAGCTCCTGATACAACACGTGATGGATATTATTTTGTCGGTTGGTATGAGAGTTCAGATTATGGTGGCGAACAAATTCACTTTCCGTATTATCTTACGAAATCAACTACACTCTATGCAAAGTGGATAAAGATTTGTCATGCTCAGTTTGAAACTAATGGTGGCAGTGAAGTTAATGCTTTAGATACCGCAATAATTAATGTCGCACCGGAATCTACCAGAACAGGTTATGTACTTTTAGGCTGGTATAAAGAATCAGAATTGCAGAACCAGATTTCTTTTCCTTATGTATTAACATCTGATTCGACTTTCTATGCAAAATGGATTGCAAATACAGATACAATTTATAAGGTTGAGCATTACAAACAGAATAACGCTCTTGAGTCAAATCTAGAATCATTTGTTTATGTCGAATCGGAGACTCTTGCCGGTAAGACAGATTCTTTAACTCAGGCTGTTCCAAAAACTTATGAAGGTTTTATTGCAGATTCATATTCACAAACTAAGATTGCTGCAGACGGCACAACTGTCGTTAGAATATATTATAATAGAAGAAATTATACTGTTTCATTTAATCCAAATGGCGGAACTGGAGAAGCATTTACCCAGGAATTTTACTTTGGATGTCCTCAGCCATTAATAGAAAACAGTTTTTCAAATACAGGTTATGTTTTTGCCGGATGGTCTTCTTACCCATCTAGGGATGTTGAATATTCAAATCAGTCAGAATTTGAAACTTCTTGTGACATTACATTGTATGCTGTCTGGAAAGAACCAAAAACAGTTTCATACAAAGTTCAGCATTATAAGCAGACAACTTCCCTTGGAAATAATTATGAGCTGGTAAGTGGTGATATTCAGAATCTGTCTGGAAAAACCGGGGAATTAACACAGGCTGCCGCTAAAACTTATACAGGCTTTACAGCTAAGACATTTTCACAAGTGACCATCAATGAGAGTGGTAACTCTGTCGTAAAAATCTATTATGACAGAAATAAATATATAGTCTCTTTTAATGCTAACAGTGGCAGTGGAAATATGGCGTCTCAGACTTTCTATTATGGAGTTGAGCAGGCAATAAGAACAAACTCATTTGAAAAGTCTGGGTATACCTTTAATGGATGGGCTACTTCTTCTAATGGACAAGTTGTTTATGAAAATAAGGAAACTGTCTCTGTTGATTGTGATTTGATTTTATGTGCACAGTGGTATTATGGAATTACAGCTACAGCTTCAACAGTTGAAGATTTAAACTTATCTAATCTTACTGATGCCTTTACAGTAAAAGTGACAGGTAATATTTCGCAAGCGACACTTGTAAGCCTAGCGTCTAAAATAGCAAAATCAAATGCTGAAATTACACTGGATTTGTCAGAAACACAGGGGCTGGTAACAATAAGTCCTGCAAGCAGCAATACTTCTGTTTTCAAGGATTGTAAGAAGCTCGTATCTGTTGTTTTCCCGTCAAGTCTAACAACGATTGGAAGCGATGCGTTTTATAATTGTGATGGTTTAAGAGAGATTTCAATACCAAGCAACATAGAAACAATAGGAACTTATGCTTTTTATTCTTGTGATGCATTAGAATCTGTTGAAATTATTGGAACAGAAACAATTGGAGATTCTGCATTTAAATATTGTAAGAATCTTAGAAATGTTTATTTGAAAGATGTAGGTACAATAGGGACATTCGCATTTAGGAACTGTCAAAGTTTACAGAATGTGTATTTGGAAAATATCAAAACAGTTGGAGATTATTCATTTGGTTCTTCATCGAATGGAGATTACTCAGAAAACAACAAGTGCCTTGATACAGTAACACTCAAGAATATTACAACAATCGGCAGGTATGCATTTGGTTATGCAATAAATCTCAATCTTATTGAGATGAAGAATGTTACAACAATTAGGGAGTTTGCTTTTATTGGTTGCTCAGCACTTTCTGCAGTAAACATTGATGCGGTAACTGTAGAAAAAGGTGCGTTTGAAAATTGTACTTCATTAACTGCGGTGACAATTGGAAAAAGAGTGAAAGAACTGCACAACTACGGGGTAAAAGATAATTATCATAGTGTATTTCAAAGTTGTAATGTTTTAACTTCTGTGACTTTTGAAAACACTATTGGATGGAATTATAAATACTCTGAAACATCATATTCTCCAATTGATGTTAGTAATGCAGCAACTAATGTAACAAGGTTAAGATATTGTTCAACACCTTGGTGCAGATTATAGGGAAGACTTAAAATTACTCCCCATAAAGTTCTTTTACAACCTCACATAAGTCATCATACATTTTCATACCCTTGAGCGCTGCAAGAGCTTTTACAATGCTCTTGTAATATCAGGCTTAAAGTTCTGGAGTTTACTGCATATTAAAACAGTCAAAAAGGAACGTCAGTCCAGTGAAAAATCTATTTCAGTTCTGACTGACGGCGATTTACGACAGTAGAGTTCCGGCGGGAAGGTTAGATTCCCTCAGCGAAAAAAAAAGCCTTGCAGGATATATACAAGATAATTCTGCTGGATTGTGATGAATTAAAACAATCCTTTTTATAAAAAGCCTTTGCAGGAGAGTTGTAATTTAGCGGAAAATAAGGGAAATCAGCGGAAAGTTTTCCCTATTTTTCATAATATGCACAAAATATTAAAATATTGAGCATATCTTGACAATATGCACAAACTAATCCTGCATCAAAAGAAGTTTTGAATTATCGTCAGGCCATGCTCCGTGGGTTTGAGCTTTTAAAGCAGAATGGGTAACTATTCACCACAAAAAATTTACAAAAAATCGACATTACCCACTGTTTAAAG
>SAMEA3663241__coassemble_501_pt1 | contig 9191 bp, 2 predicted proteins | sample SAMEA3663241__metabat2_high_PE_014 | metagenome-assembled genome bin SAMEA3663241 (sample SAMEA3663241) | pig gut metagenome | biome: pig gut; feature: pig-associated habitat; material: faeces | place: China | collected 2013
CAGGGACCCTTCGATTGCACTCAGGGACCCTTCGATTGCACTCAGGGATCTTTCGATTGCACTCAGGGACCCTGATGCTAGGCTGGCTGAGCGAAGTCGAAGCCTGCCTGATTGCATATGGCAACACTTTCTTTGCACGCATCCTTTTCCTCTTATAAAAAAATAAGGTTATAATTCTTGATTTTTGTTCTCAAATTTGTAAAAATAGTAGGGTTTTACATAATCGAGAGTTTTATAGTTTATGAAAGTTACAGTAAAAAAGTTAATATCAATAATAATATCACTGTGTCTTGGCGGCATTGCTTCTGCCGTAGAGCTTACGTTCAAGGCAAATCCGATGGGTGTGTTTCCTTTCCTCACAGGCGGAAAGACGAAATATGCGGAAGTCGGTTTTGGCGGAATGGTTGACGTGGGAGCTGATCTATTTGGTCTCGTAAATGTCGGAGCCGAATTCGGCTATCTTGCCATGCCAAAAAACAACAGCGGTGAGCTTGAATCTGGCAGTGACAAGATCGTCTCGTTTTTCCCTTTTGGACTTCAGCTGGGGGCTTTTTTCTATCCTTTTTCAAGACTTGAACTCGATGTCGGTGCTGTAGCCGGTGCCTACATGAGCATGACAAACGGAATGAACCATTATGCGCCATGGTACAGGGCATTCGGTGACCTGAGCTACAGAATCAATCCTAATGTTTCCGTTGGTGGCAATATTTCCTGGATAGATTTTCAGAATGACTCCTATTGGGGCAATCCAGGTTGTGCCGGAATTACAGCCGGAGTTTCCATAAAGTATAAATTTGATACCGAGAAAATTTTCCACGATGTAATTGCTACGGTCGACCAGAGCGAAAGCATCTTTCCTTTGTTCTATACGGTTTACAAAAACAATCCTTTCGGAACAATTACGATCCAGAACGAGGAGTCTGCGGAAATCAAGAATGTCCGTGTTCTGTTCCGTGCGCAGAAATATACAAACTCTACAATCGAATGCGGAACCATCAAGCAGATCAGAAAGCATAAAAAGGCTGAAGTAGCCATCGTTGCCGACTTCTCCGATGCCATCCTCCAGTTTTCGGAAGCCGGAAAAATTCCTGGCGAAATTGTCGTGGAGTACGATCTCCTTGGCCAGCACAGAAGTGCCGTTTCCCAGGTCATCATTCCTGTCTACAACCGCAACCAGGTGCGCTGGACAGACCAGAGCGTTCTTTCAAGCTACATCTCAACAACTTCACAGGAAGTCCTCGAGTTCTCCAAGGTGCTTGTTGGAATTTCACGCAGCCATCTTCGTTCCGGCTTGAACCGCAACATGCAGTTTGCCATGTATCTTTTCAACGGAATGAATCTCGCCGGCATTTCACTTGCTTCCGATACGACGACTCCATACGCAGAATACCACACAAATCCTGAACTGCTCGACTACATCCAGTATCCGTTCCAGACGATGCTTTACAAATCAGGAGACAAGGACGAGCTTGGAATTCTTTTTATGGCTCTTCTTGAATCTGTCGGTATTCCGGCTGCGTTCATTCCTCTTGAAAATGACTTCATCGTCTGCTTCAACCTCAATGTAAACGCGGCAAAGGCAAAAAATTTTTTTGACGGATATGACCGTGTTCTTGTCATCGATGATGAAATCTGGATCCCTGTTTCAATGGCATCCCTCAGGGAAGGCTTCATCAACAGCTGGTACCGTGGAATCATGGCCCTTCAGGAATGTACTGAGAATGAAATTGATTTTGAATTCACTTCAATCTCTGAGGCATGGCAGTCATATCCGCCTGCCGGTTTCTCGACTGATGCAAGTGTAAGACTTTCAGTGAATGAGAAGAACCTTATTTCAACCGTGGAAACTGAAATGTCACGTTATGTCACTGCTGAATTCGGTCCACAGATCGCGGCAGTCCAGAATAGAATAAAAGCAGAAGGTGCTTCTGTAACATTATATAATCAGCTTGGTATGCTTTATGTCCGTGCAGGCATGTACTCCAGTGCAAAGCCAGTTTATGAAATGTCTGCAAAAATGGGTTCTGTAAGTGCAATGAACAACCTTGGAAACATCTATTCCCTTCAGAAGAATTTCAAGGAAGCAAAGAAGTGGTACGAAATGGCACTGCAGTATGATCCAGACAACAAGACGGCCAGAAAGAATCTTGGTCGTATTGAAAGTGAATTGGAATAGCAGGACATGTCAGGAAAGAGAGCTAAAAGTTTAAGAAGAAATATAAAAGAGTCTCGCAGAAACATGAAATTTGCCGTGGCGGTTTTAGGTTCAGCATTGTTGACGATTCCTTTGTCCGCTGATGGCGATGTTCTGTTCAGTCTGTATCCTCATGCCACTGTGCCTCTTGGATCTGAAAAACACAGCATCGAATACGGAATGGGTTTTGGCGGTTCGATGGCTTTCAAGCCGATCAAATATTTCAGCTTGAACGTTTTTGGCGACTACATGACTCTTTCATTGCCTAATGTAAAATCAATTTCAGTTCTTGATGGGGGAGCCGGAGCATCTTACCACGTTCCTGTTTCTGACAGAATCAACATCAATGCAGGACTTAACATCGGTGCTTACCGTGCCCAGTTCAATTCCACATTGTCTGGAATTACAGCCGGAATGAATATCGGAATTTCCTACAAGATCAATCCTGTTGTTTCTGTAGACATGGCGGCAAAGGTATCTCATTATGCAGCCGGAAATACCGCACTTCTCAACGGAATGTCTGCTGTTCCGGGAATCACCGTCAACCTTTCAGAGATGTTCGGAAAAAAAACAAGCATCAGGATGGAGACAAAGGAAGTCAAGCCTGTTTTCCCTGTTCTGTATTCATGGTATGAGACCAATCCTTTCGGAACAATTACAATTACAAATGAAGAAGATGCAAAAATCCAGGACGTAAGGGTATCCTTCTATCAGCCTCAGTACATGGGGCATCCTAATGTCTGTGGTGTGATTGACCAGCTAGGAAAGGGTGAAAGCCTCGATGTCAATCTGACAGCCTTCTTCAACGAACACATGCTTGAGATGACGGAAAAAAACGATACTCAGGCAATCATAAATATTGAATACACCTGTCTTGGTCAGAAAAGAAACTGCGAATACGCAATGGTCGTTCCTGTTTACGGACGAAACAACATGTCATGGTCTGATGACCGCCGTGCTTCCGTTTTTGTTTCTTCAAAAGACCCTGCCGCAATGTGGTTTGCTAAATACATTGCTTCCATCGCCCATGAAAACATGCGCAACGGTGTGCCTGACAACATTCAGTGTGCCATGGCGATTTTTGATACCCTTGACCAGTTTGGACTCAACTATGTAATCGACCCGTCTTCAGCCTTTGAGGATAACGTTGGTACAGAATCCATCGACTTTCTTCAGTTTCCTTATCAGACACTCATGTATCGTGGTGGAGACTGTGATGACATTTCGATTCTTGTGTGTTCTCTTTTTGAGGCAATCGGAATCAATACGGCTTTCATTACCATCCCTGGTCATATCTACATGGCCTTCGATTCCGGTCTCTACAAGCGCGAGGCTGTTGAACAGTTTGGCTCTCTTGATAATTTCATCGTCCATGGATCTGAAGTCTGGGTTCCGCTTGAAATCACGCTTACTGATGAAGGTTTCAACAAGGCATGGCGTGTAGGTGCCCGTGAATGGAAAGTCGCTGAAAGAAACGGAACGGCAGCATTGTACAAGATGCGCGACAGCTGGCAGGTCTACAAGCCTGTAAATGTTCCTGATGCGGGAGCTTCCTTTACACTGCCAGATCCTGATATTGTCGCAAAAATTTTCAGCCACAGTGTCGATGAATGGATCCTGCGCGAAATCGAACCTAAGATTCAGGGATACAATGCGATCCTTGCAAAACGCAAAGATGACAGGATCCAGAACAGCCTTGGTGCGCTCTATGCAAGATACGGTCTCTTTTCACAGGCGGAAGAACAGTTCCGTCCGTTGAGAAGAAAGGGCTATATGCCTGCGATTCTCAATACTGCAAACATGTATTTTGCAAAGAAGGATTATGAGAGGGCGGAAAAATGGTACAAGGAAGTCCTCAAGAAGGACAGAAGCAATACACTTGCGTTCCTTGGAGTTGCACGCTGCTGTTACGAACTTGAAAACTACGACGAATGTGACCTTGCATATCTGAAGGTAAGAAAAATGGATGAGGCTCTTGCTTCGAAATATTCTTATCTTGGTGCCTTTGAAAACAAAACAGGACGTGCCTTCAATCTTGCGGACCGTCTTTCCCACACAATTTGGCAGGATGATTCTTCTGACGCATGGAAAAAGGAATACAGAAACCTTGTCGCAAAGAAGAGGGCAATTGACATCGAGCTTTATGGCGAAGACATTGTCGAGATGGCCCAGGGTGAACAGGATGTTGATGTTCCTGACTATATGAAATTCAACGCTTCGGCTCTTGCAATCGCACCTGAAGCCGGGGTCAAGGAAGTTCCGTCTGAGTCTGAGAACAAGGAAGGCGGGGACGGAAAGGATCCTGAGGATGACTCTTTTGAGCAGGATGGATTTGAATTCAGTTCCGGCGAGGAATATGTAGGTCTCCCGGTTCAGCTTGAAGTTGCAGGACCTGAAGGTGTTCTCTATGACGTGGCAGTTGTTCCGCCGCCAAAAAGAGATGCAAAGCCTGCACAGAAAATCGAAGATTCTTCTATAGAAATAAAAAACGAAACTGTTGTCGCCGCAGCGTCAAAGGTTGAGATTCCTGAGGTTCAGAAGCCTGTTGGAGTGAATAAAGCAGCCCTCGTTGCAGCACCTGTATCCGCTGTGAAGGCAGCCGCAGTTGCTGTTGCTGAGGCACCGGTGGAAGTTGCCGCCTCCGCAGTTGAAGCAGCACCGGCACCAGTAGAAGTTGTCGCCGCCGAAGAAGTAGTTGAAACAGCACCGGCCGCACCGGTAGAAATAGAAGAGCCTGAAGAACAGGAAACCGGCAAAGCCTTTGACATTGCCGCCGCAGATGAAGAAGAAAATCTTGACGAACTTGCGGAATTTGAAATAGACGAAATTGAATCCGGTGAATTCGACATCGATGAATTCCTTGCCGTGGAAAATGACCCTGTTTTCGAAATCCCAGAATCAACAGCAGCCGCTGTTATAGTTCCGGCTGCCCCTGAAACAGCACAGAATGAAACAGCTTTTGATTCAAAGGAAGAAGATCTTGAAGGTGCGCCTTCTCCTGCGATTGTGCCTGTAATGACACAGCTTCCTCCGGTTGAAAATATCGCCGTACCAAGATTCACAAAGCAGCCTTCCGAAGAATGGGCAAACACAGAAGCCTATACAGCAGAAGTCATTCCTGGCATGCGTCCATTTGAAGAAGAGATGGGTGAGACAGAAAACTCAAAGGCATATCTTTATGAAGATGATGTTCTTGCCATTGACCCTGACAAGGATTTTGGAACTGTTGAAAAGACAAAGAAAGTTGCCAGCGCAGACGCTCCAAAGACAAATCCTTTCTCAAGCTACCTTTCGGAAAAGGATGCAAAGACTGTTGAGAAAATAACATCATACACATTTGTTCCAAAAACACCGGCTGCAGTAAGCAAACCAACTGAAGCTGCGGCAAGCAACACAGCTGACGAAAAGCCAACGCCGGCCCTGGCAAGCAAGAGCGCTGAGGTTGCGGCAAGCAACACCGCTGAGGAAAAAACAACGCCGGCCCTGGCAAGCAAGGCAGCTGAGACTGCGGCAAGCAACACCGCTGAGGAAAAACCAGCCCAGGCCGTGGCAAGCAAGAGCGCTGAAGCTGCGGCAAGCAACACCGCTGATGAAAAGTCAGCCGAGGTCGTGGCAAGCAAGAGCGCTGAGGTTGCGGCAAGCAACACCGCTGACGAAAAGCCAGCCGAGGCCGTGGCAAGCAAGGCAGTCGAGGCTGCGGCAAGCAACACCGCTGACGAAAAGCCAGCCGAGGCTGTGGCAAGCAAGGCCGCTGATGAAAAGTCAGCCGAGGCCCTGGCAAGCAAGGCCGCTGAAACAGTTCCGGCTGAAAAAGAAAAGTTAAAGACATATAGTGAAAGCAGAAGTCCGGCAAGGAAAATTTCCATAGCCGCCTTGCTTCTTGTTCTTGCCGCCGCTTTGGGCATCGCAAAGAAAGCCCAGAGTTCAGTTAAAGTAAAAAAGGAATGTAGGGGATAAATACAATGAGAAAAGACAGAATTGCTAAAGCCATTGCTTCAATGATTCCGCTTTTATGCGTGACTATATTCAACTCCTGTGACTCATGGATGAAGGACGATGATTTCTTCAGTTCCGTGGAAGAAGAAGTTCGTGTTGCAAATGCGGAAAAACTCAACGTATTTGTCCGCTGTGCCGCAACAAAAATGGGAACTACGAACCCTAACGGATATGCGGTTTTCAAGCAGGATGTCGTAAGTTCCGTATCCATGGTTCCTGAAACTGACTACGGCTTCTGGAAGTGGGCCGCATTCTCCACAGATTTCTTTGATCCAAACAAGCAGCATACGTCTCTTTTGTGCCAGAATCCAGAAACCTATGCCGAAAGTTTCGCTCCATTTGAACTTGATCCTGCTGTTGTAACATTTGAAAATCCTAATTCAGAAATCACAAACGTGACGATCCATGCAAACAGAAACGACGTTGTGCTTGTTCCGGTCTGCGTGGAACGTCCTATGCTTACCGTCAGTATTCCAGGTTCTGGAGAAGCAAACGTTGTCCGCAACATGAGTATCCGCCTTCTTTTCTCAAAGCCAATGGATCCAAAAAGCTTCTATGATGAAGAGACAGGAGCATCCAATTTCACATTCCTTCAGGGACGTGCGACAATCACGGAATCTTCCGACGTTTCCCTTACAGATATTTCAGATTATTTTGAAAGCCCTATTTTCAGCATGGGTGGCAAACTCATCACCTTTAAACTTAAGTCAGATAAACTCTTCAATGCCAACGGTCAGATCACTGTCCGCTATACAGGTGAAGTAAAAGATATATATGGATATAACGTTGCTTCCGGAAGTTCATTCCAGTTCCGTGTCGGTACTGCGGTCGACTCTTCTTCTCCTGGAATCGACGTCCTCACATTCGGTGTCGAAGGCAAGTACAATACATTCAAAGACATCTACAGCAAGTTCCGTTCAGAAGCCAACGTCGCAAGCGTCAAGGGCGTTTCTGACGAACTGTGCGCAACAAGTCTTGATGATCCGGCATTTGATACCATCGCAACTTACAGAACTAAATCCAACATCGTCGACATCTACGTCCACGGTATTGAATACAAGGGTTCTTCAAAGAACAAGGTCAATGCTTCCGGCGATGAATCTGAAAGCGATATTGTTATTATTGGTACACGTTCTTGTCTTGTCTATAACAAAGACGGAACTCCAACCGGCGCCAACATCGCAGAAGAAAAAGTCGCTGAAATTGACTACGCAGCCGGCGTATCTTACTCAAAGGATATTCCTGAATCAGAATTCAATGAGACAACCGGTACCTTGTTCAGCTATGACATCACCGACTATCCTGATGGTCTTATCCGTATCGATGTCGCTCTTGCTGACTCTGTCGGCAACTTTGGTTTCGATGACAACTGTACAAACCCTGAAAACGACAACGGCTACAAGTCTGTGTTCATCGTAAAGGATACAAGCGCTCCTGATGCCGTCGCAATCAAGGATGCCATCCAGTCGGATTCTGAAAGCGCCATCTACCAGTGGTACAACGAAAAGACTCTTGGAACGATCAGATTCAAGGACATGGAAAAGGACAATCCTATTGCCGGAATCGTAGACAGCGGTCATTTCCACCTGCGTTCTGCAAAGAAGGACATGAAGTGGATTTTCCATTCTGGTGCTGAAAATGACGAATGGGCTCCTTCAGAAAATGATGCCGGATGGAAGGATGTTTCCGAATCATATGACCTTAAGAATGCGGTTCTCCCGGGCAGCGACGAATATGTTCCTATTTCTGTTGCGTTCATGGACGACCTTGGCCACATTTCTCCGGTTGTCGGCATCACTGCGATCAAATACGACAACACAAAGCCGGTTGTCGATTCATACATGTGGGTTGACTCGTCAAATGCGGAAACTCTCAACAATACAAGTGCTCCATCTTTGTCCCAGTACCTTAAGGTTGGATTTACCGAAAGTCGTTCAGGTATCAGAAGAATAGCTGTAAAGGTTTCTAAAGAAGGCTCAATCGATAACGGAATTGCTGGTGTTGCAAAGCTATATTACAGCGCAACAGATGCCGTTCCTTCTACCGCTGATGCAGGAATTCCGCTTACCTTTAAATCAGGATATGCATTCTACGAAATTCCAGAGGCACTAAAAACCGGCTGGTTCTTCATCAGAGGAATTCCTATTGCCGCAGTAGACGGAAAATATGATGTCAGCGTAAGTCTCATTGACCAGGCCCTCAATGAGTCATCAGCATCTTCTCCTATTGCAATGTTCAAGGATACAACTTCTCCTTCTGTAAACCAGGCAACGGTTTCTGTCGACAACATTGTCGTAAGGCCAGGAGACAATACACAGTGGCTCAAGCGCGACGCCTACAACAGCAATTCCGTTTCCTTTATAGTTAATGAAACAGGTTCCGGAATCAGAACGATTACACTTGGTGGAACAATTGAAATCACTGACGCGACTACAGTGACTGTAAACGGTGTTCCGGCATCAGATGTTTCCCTTGATGTTGCATCAAAAAGAATCACATTTACCAATTTCAAGAATCCTTCAATATTCGGTTCCAGTGTTTCTGTAAAAATCTCGGGAATTATATTTACAGACAGGGACAGCGAGTCGGGAAATACAGTTTCATTCAGCATTGAAGACTTTGCTTCAACTGATTGCAATTTCAGCTATGGAAAAAGTGTTTTTGCCGACACGACAGCTCCTGTAGTTGCCTCTGTAACACTCCATGATGCCGACAGTACGACTACCTGGACAGCCGGAACTACAAACTACAGAGATATCTACACCAACAGCGATACAGTCAATGCCACTGTTGTATTTGCAAATGCGGAGCAGGGTACAAACTCATGTTCCGGAGTCCGTGTGCTTACCGTCACTGGTGCTACGATTACCGGTGCCACAGTTTCAACAGGGGAGACATGTACTGTAAGCGGAAGTACCGTAACTTTCACACCACCTTTGAAAACAGGTTCGGAAGAAGTAAACCTTACAGGAGTCAAACTTGCTGCAGGAAGCAATAGTGA
>SAMEA3663241__coassemble_520_pt1 | contig 8999 bp, 8 predicted proteins | sample SAMEA3663241__metabat2_high_PE_014 | metagenome-assembled genome bin SAMEA3663241 (sample SAMEA3663241) | pig gut metagenome | biome: pig gut; feature: pig-associated habitat; material: faeces | place: China | collected 2013
TAAAGCCGTTGACTTCACCCTTATAGATCTTGAAATCAAATGGCTTTACGCCACCTGTGCTTGAAAGTCCAGTAGCCTCGTAGACAGGTGTTTCATCGCCTGAATGAACGACGGTTTCCGTAGACTTTGAAGAGTGGTCAAGATTTTCAACAGATTTACCGAGCATCTTTGAAACAAGTTCAAGACGAGGAAGATCGCGGATTTCATATTCGCCGACAAGCTGACCGTCACGGAGAACTGTAATCCTGTCGCAAACTTCATATACCTGTTCAAGGAAGTGGGTAACAAAGATGATTCCAACACCCTTTGCACGGAGGTCGCGCATAAGGCGGAACAGCTTCTGAACTTCCTGATCATCGAGGGATGATGTTGGTTCATCGAGAATAAGAATCTTGCAGTCCATATCAACAGCACGGGCAATGGCCACCATCTGCTGAACGGCGATTGAACAGCTGGAAAGCTGCTGTGTTGCCTCACATGGAATATCAAGTTCCTTCAATATTTTTGAAGCTCCTTCATTCATCTGTTTCCAGCTGACCAAAGGATTTTTTTCTCTTCCTATATACATATTCTCTGCAACAGTAAGATTGTGACAGAGTGTAATTTCCTGATAGACTGTTGAAATGCCTGCGTTCTGGGCATCCTGTGGAGAACGGATGTTTACAGCTCCGATTCCTTTTACAAAAACCTGGCCTTCATCTTTCTGATAAACGCCTGTGAGAACCTTGATCAGAGTTGATTTTCCGGCTCCGTTTTCTCCCATAAGGGCGTGGATTTCACCTTCACGTAAAGTAAAATCAATATTCTGCAATGCATATACACCAGGGAATCTCTTGTGTATTCCACGCATCTCAAGAACTGATTTATCCTGCATGATAATTCCTCCAAAAAAAACACGAGGTTCGGATCTTTAGACAATCCGCCCCTCGTGTCCAAGGTAATGGATTCTCCACCAATTTATCAAACTATAATTTATGAAGAATCCGGTAATGGCTCTTTCGAGCCTTTAATTAGATACCGTACTTTGCTACATCAGCCTTTGTGATTGTTGCAGCATCGAATCCCTTTTCTACCATGATAACTGTCTTCTGCTTTGCACCATTCTTGATGATGTCGTTGATATAAGAAGCCTGGAATGGGTTGCACTGGCCATCATAGTTCCATCTCTTTGCAAGGAGTTCTTCGAGAGCCCACTTGTTGCAGTCAAATCCCATGATGATTACGTCTTTTCCAACACCGTGTGAGATGCCAGCCTTGTCGAGAGCTGCAACAGCACCCTTAGCCATGTCGTCGTTTTCTGCATATACAACGTTGAACTTCTTTCCTGAGTCAATTACAGACTGAACGATCTGCTGTGCGTTTTCTGCGTTCCATTCAGCAGTCTGCTGTGTAACGATGTTCCAGTTCTTTTCTGTCTTTACTTTTTCATCGAGGGCACCTGAACGTCCGATCTGTGCAGCTGAACCCATAACACCCTGGATGTGGATGATGTTGTATTCCGGGAGGTTCTGTGAAGCAAGCCAATTTACAGCTGTCTTTCCTTCCTCAGCCATGTCAGAAACGATAGATGCTTCATAAAGGCTTGGGTCTGCATCGATTGTGCGGTCAAAAAGGATAACCTTAACACCTGCGTCCTTTGCATCCTTGAGAACTGATGTCCATCCAGATGTACCTGCAGCAGAAATCAAAAGATAGTCAACTTCATCCTGTACGAACTTGCGAGCAGCAGCAATCTGTTCGTCGTTCTTAAGGCTGTAGTAGAACTGAGCCTTGTAGCCGTTCTTCTTTGTGAATGTGTTCTTCATGTCGTTTACATTAGCTGTACGATAACCAGATTCGTTAGGGTCATTGTTGATGATACCAACCTTGATCAACTTTGCAGCAAATGTTGGAAGTACTGCCATAGCCATTGCAGCAGCAAACACTAAAATCTTTTTCATAGTTACACCTCTAAAAAAAGTTTGAATTAAGGATGTCCTCTGCATCCTTTGTGATTTTATTATCAATCCGGTTTTGAAATAAAGGAATAGTTTTTTTGTTCCCGATTTTAGAAAAATACTATCATTTTGTTCGACAATACCACTTTAATGATAGTTTTTAGGCAAAAACACGAAAAAGCAACACTTGTTTTTTTTATATTCTCGGGTACTATGAAATCAACATCACTTATCGAGGTTAATCTATGACAAAGGAAGCAGTTGCAAAGGAAATTGAAAACGGTTTGGCTGCCGTGGGAATCGAATTCGGTTCAACACGAATCAAGGCGGTACTTATAGATTCTGAAAAAAATCCAGCCGCATCTGGTGGCTTTACATGGGAGAATTCCCTGATAGACGGAATCTGGACATACAGTCTTGAGGAAATCCACAACGGAATCGTTACGGCATTTGCAGAATTGAAGAAAGACGTTCAGGAAAAATATGGAATAAAGCTGACAAAGCTCAAGGCCCTTGGAATCAGCGCAATGATGCACGGATATCTTGCCTTTGACAAGGACAACAATCTTCTTGTTCCGTTCAGAACATGGAGAAACACAATCACAGGCCAGGCTTCAAAGGAACTTACGGAACTCTTCAACTATCCATGTCCGGAACGCTGGAGCATTTCCCACTATTACCAGGCAATTCTCAAGAAGGAACCTCATGTTCCGCAGGTAGACTTCTTCACTACCCTTGCAGGATATGCACACTTCATGCTTACAGGAAAAAAAGTTCTTGGTACAGGCGATGCAAGCGGAATGTTCCCTATTGACGCAAACACAGGCGACTACGACAAGTCCATGGTTGAAAAATTTGATGCCATAGCAACACCTAAGGGCGCACCTAAAAAACTTCTTGAGCTCCTTCCAAAAGCAATTCCAGCCGGAACTGATGCAGGCACTTTGACAAAAGAAGGCGCTTTGTGGCTTGATCCTACAGGCGAGCTTACAGACGGAATTCTATGCGCACCTCCTGAGGGTGATGCAGGGACTGGAATGGTTGCAACAAACGCCGTTGCTCCACGCACAGGAAACATCTCAGCCGGAACTTCCGTTTTTGCAATGGTTGTACTAGAAAAGGCACTTTCTAAGGCATATCCTGGAGTAATCGACATCGTTACGACTCCAGACGGAAAACCGACAGCAATGGTACACGTCAATACCTGTACCGCCGAATTCAACAAGTGGGTCGGAATTATTGGAGAAGCAGCAAAGCTTCTTGGCGCAGACTTTGACACAGGAAAGCTCTACGACACCATTCTTGGAAGCGCAAAGGACGGAGACAAGGACTGCGGCGGAGTTTATACGATCAACTACATTTCCGGTGAAGGCGTTACGGATTTCAGCGAAGGCCGTCCGATGGTAGTACGCTCTCAGGATTCAAAATTCACTCTTGCAAACTTCATGAGAAGCCAGTTCTACTCTGCAGTCGGAACATTGCGTCTTGGCATGGATGTTCTTTTCAACGAGAACGTAAAGATTGATTCCATGACAGGTCACGGCGGATACTTCAAGACTGAAGGCGTTGGCCTTGAAACAATGGCAGCCGCAATGCACACTCCTATAAGCGCAATGGCTACAGCAGGAGAAGGTGGTCCATGGGGAATGGCACTTCTTGCTTCATATGCCGCAGACACAAAGGGAAAGAATCTTGGTGACTGGCTTGAAAGCGAAGTGTTTGCAAGCGCACAGAAAAAGACAGTTGCACCGGATGCAGCCGATGCTGCAGGATTTGACAAGTGGCTTGAAGGTTACAAGGCATCACTCAAGGCTGAACGCACAGCTGTTGAGAACTTAAAGTAAACTTATATAAATGCTCCCGTCGGGAACCGGACCAGGCATAAAACGAAAAAAGTCATTGCGAGCCCGGAACCAGGAACGTCATTGCGAGCCCGGAGCGGGCGTGGCAATCCACATGCCAGTAAGCAAGGCAAGTATGGATTGCTTCGTCGCAGAAACTTTAAGTTTCTACTCCTCGCAATGACAGAATGTCTATGTTGAGTCAACACATTCTACGGGAGTACAATCACTTTAAAGGAGATTTTTATGGGAAAATACACAGAATTACAGAGAGAAGCATACGAAGCAAACATGCAGATTCCGGCACAGCATTTGGCCCTTTACACATGGGGAAATGTAAGTGCCTTTGACAAGGATGCAGGAGTTTTTGCAATCAAGCCTTCGGGAGTTCCTTATCCAGAACTTACAGCAGACAGCATGGTTATTGTTGACATCGACGGAAATGTTGTTGAAGGAAAACTTAGGCCATCAAGCGACACCCCTACCCACGCAGTACTCTACAAGGAATTCGCTGTGACAGACGGTGCAAAGATCGGCGGAATCATCCACACCCATTCAACATATGCAGTAAGCTGGGCACAGGCAGTAAAGGCTGTTCCTCTTTTTGGAACGACACATGCAGACCACATCCAGACAGAAGTTCCATGCACACCATACTTGAGCCGCGAGGCAGTTCAGAATGACTATGAAAAGGAAACTGGAAACCTTATCGTAAGCCACTTCCGCTCGCTCAAGCTGAATCCAAACGAAGTTAACATGGTATTGGTTGGAGGTCACGGACCTTTTGCATGGGGAGCAACAGCAGACAAGTCGGTTTACAACGCAGCCGTTCTTGAAGAAGTAAGCCACATGGCAATGAACACACTCCAGATCAACCCGGCACAAAAGACATTGCCTGACTACATCATCGAAAAGCATTATACAAGGAAACATGGACCAAACTCTTACTATGGACAAAAGTAAGCAACTGTCAAGAATGCCTATGCATTCTTGAGGGAGTGCTTGTCACTCCCCCTTACTACGGACAGAAGTAAATAACTTAGAATATGGATTGCCGCGCCGTTCCGGCTCGCAATGACGGTTATGTCATCGCGAGCCGGTAAAGCAATTCCTTGAATGGATCGCCACGTCGCCAGACTGCTTAAAGCAGTCCGGCTCCTCGCGATGACAACTGTCATCTACATATTCGTAAAAACAAATCCACAATTAAAAACTTCAATCTTCCTTATCCCAGTCGAAGGCACAGCGGACAGCCTTGTTCCATCCTTTAATCAATGTCTTTCTTTTTGCTTCATCCATGCAAGGTACAAAGGTCCTTTCAATTTTTGAATTTGCGATCACATCATTTTTGTCTTTCCAGAATCCAACTGCAAGACCTGCAAGATAGGCGGCACCCATGGCTGTAGTTTCAACGCATTCTGGCCTTTCTACCAGAGAATTGCATATGTCCGACTGAAACTGCATCAGGAAGTTGTTGGAACTAGCACCGCCGTCAACCTTAAGGGCCGCAAGGTTTATTCCGGAATCCACCTGCATTGCCTGAAGAATATCGTTGACCTGATAAGCAAGGGATTCAAGGGTAGCACGGATGATGTGGCATTTGTTTACACCACGAGTAAGGCCCACAATGGTTCCGCGTGCATACTGATCCCAGTGGGGAGCACCAAGGCCTGTGAAAGCCGGAACTACATAGCATCCGTTGGTATCTTCAACCTTACATGCCATGTACTCAGAATCAACTGACGAATCAATGAGTTTCATTTCATCACGAAGCCACTGGATTGCAGCCCCGGCAACGAAAACGGAACCTTCGAGAGCATAGTTCACTTTTCCATCAAGACCCCAGGCGATTGTGGTTACAAGACCGTTCCTGGAAAACACAGGTCTGTCCCCGGTGTTCATCAAAAGGAAGGCTCCGGTTCCGTAGGTATTTTTTGCATCTCCAGCATTGAAACATGTCTGGCCAAACAAAGCCGACTGCTGGTCACCGGCCGCACCTGCAATTGGAATTGAAACACCAGAAACATCTGCATTTCCATAAACACAGCTTGAAGGCTTAACTTCCGGCAGCATGCATTTTGGAATGTTGAGTTCAGCAAGAATTTCATCATCCCATTGAAGAGTATTGATGTTGAACATCATGGTTCTTGAAGCATTGGAATAATCGGTTACATGAACCTGACCGTTCGTAAGCTTCCAGATGAGCCAGGTTTCAACAGTTCCAAAAAGAAGCCTGCCCTGTTCCGCCTTTGTTCTTGCACCTTCCACATTATCAAGAATCCACTTTAACTTTGTGGCAGAAAAATAAGCGTCGATCACAAGACCTGTCTTGCTTCTGATTTTTTCTACAAGACCTTTAGCTTTTAGCTCATCGCAGTATTCGCTTGTTCGACGGCACTGCCATACAATTGCATTGAAAACAGGCTCGCCGGTTTCCTTATCCCAGACAATTGTGGTTTCACGCTGGTTTGTAATTCCTATGGCGGCAATGTCGCTTTCATGGCACTTTAATTTTGCCATCGCCTCCGCTGCTACACCTATCATGGTTGACCAGATTTCATTGGCATCGTGCTCAACCCAACCCGGCTTTGGAAAGATCTGTGTAAATTCCTTCTGTGCCACGCTGCGTATTTTTCCGTCGTGATCAAAAAGAATGCATCGATTGCTTGTAGTTCCGGCATCAAGTGCCATCATGTATTTTGCCATGCTGAACCGCCTTAATATCTTGTCTTTTCCATTCCGTCGTATTTTTCAAAAAGTTTTATTGCACTTTCTTCCCTATGGAATTCCTCAGTTACAAACTGATTTTTCTTTCCGTTGATTTTATCTCCCATGGCATCATAGAAAGGCTTGTCATCAAATCCAATCCGCTTTGCATCATCGATATTCATTGCGCTGTACACAACCGGAATGCGCGCCCACATAATTGATGCAAGGCACATAGGACAAGGTTCACTTGTGGTGTAAAGAACGCAGTCGCTCATGTCAAAGCGGCCAAGATTTTTACCGGCCATGCGTATTGCATTCACCTCGCCATGAGCTGTGGGATCATTGTCACGGACAACAGTATTGTGGGCTTCGGCAACAACTTTATCACCGCATACTATGACACATCCAAAAGGTCCACCGCATCCGCTGTCGATTCCCTTATGGGCAACAGCAACAGCACGTTCCATATATTCTTTCTTGTATTGAATTCCCATCAGTCAAGCTCCAGAGTTACAGGACAATGGTCGCTTCCCATGACATCGCTGTTGATGACGCAGGACTTTACTCTTGGCATGAGGCGTTCGTTTACGTTGGCATAGTCAATGCGCCACCCTACATTCTTATCGCGGGCATGGAAACGGTAGCTCCACCAGGAATACATCTTTGGTTCCTGACAGAAATGGCGGAATGTATCCACATAACCGCTTGTGGTGAATTTGTCCATCCAGGCGCGTTCTTCAGGAAGATATCCTGCATTGCCTTCGTTTGTCTTTGGATTTGCAAGGTCGATGGCCTTGTGTGCGATGTTATAGTCACCGCAAAGAACTATGTCAAAACCGTCCGCAACAAGGCCATCAAGTTTTTCGAGCATTGCATCGCAGAAGGCAAGCTTGTAATCAAGGCGTGCTCCCTTGTCCTGGCTGTTAGGGAAGTATGCGCTTATGACAACAAGCTTTCCAAAATATGCCATGAGGACACGGCCTTCATCGTCGAAACGGCTGTCCCCAAGAAATTCCACCTTGTCAGGTTCTGTCTTTGAATAGATGGCAGTTCCGCTGTAGCCAGGTTTCACTGCGCTTGCCCAAAATGATCTATAGCCTTCTGGGGCTGTAAGGTTTTCGCTAAGCTGTTCAGGCTTTGCCTTTGTTTCCTGAATGCAGACAACATCTGCCCCGCAATTTGCAAGATAGCTGCAGAAATCTTTTTTTTCCACGGCACGAATGCCGTTGACATTCCATGTGATGATTTTCATAGGGATATTATAGCAATAGATTTGGTGGTATTGCAATTTTTACGGAAAAGTCTTTGAGTTGCCTAGGAATTTTAATTCACAATAAGTTTTCTGATTTCTTCAGGAGAAAGCCCTGAGATGGCAACAACCTGCTGCTCGGAAAGCCCGAGAGAAATCGCAGTTCTTGCAGATTCTATTTTTTGTTGGTGACGGCCGGCTTCCAATCCTTCTGCATGTCCTTCAGCTAGACCTTCAGCACGTCCTTCTTCGAGCCCTTTAGCACGTCCTTCTGCCAATCCGATTTCACGGGCCTCTTCCTTTTCGTCTTCCAATATGTCACTGAAATACATGTATTCGTCCTCCAGATCGGATTTCTGTTTCGCAAGGGAAGCGGCTTCGTCCATTTCAATCGCAAGACCTGAATCGGGTTTGAGTCCATAGATGAATTTCAGTACTCCTCGGACTTCGGGATTACTTTCCTTCTCCCATGCACTGCAATTGTAAAAGACATTTCGGCTTTTGTCATCATAGGAAATTCTATCCGTCTCAAGAAACTTTGAAATTTTTGTGTACCGTGGAATTCCCTCTCCAAAAGGATCGTCCTTGCAGATGAATAGAATGTATGTTTCCCTGATATCCTTGAATTTTGTACGTCTCTTAGTCGTCGCCACATCCGAAGATGAAAGGTAGTACCGTGCCCTAAGGAGCATGTCGTTGTAGTTGCCTGTCTGCATCTCAATGTTGAAAATTCTTTCAGAATCCTTCACATATACGTCCAGTCTTATTCCACGGGAATCGTAGAAATTTTCTATCGGATTTTCCGTCTTAAGATAGTCGATGTGTTCAACGCTGATTCCAAGAAGCGTTTCGAGAACTCCCTTGCATATTCTTTCATTTTCCATGACCTTGCAGAAAATGAAGTTGTCCGCAATGGTCAGCTCATTCCATGGCTTTGAAAACTGCCCCATGTTTTCCTCCGAAAATAAATTCACCTGAAGTGCTTTAGGTGTAATTATTTATATAAACGAAAAAAAACAAAAACATGCAGTTAGCAAGGGAGAATTTAGATTTTTTTACAAAATGTCCCGAACCAACTGCCAAATAGTTTACAACTGTCGGTTTCGACATGCTCGACCACCGCATTTTTCCACTACAATGAGATTGTCAGATCAAGTCCAGTAATGACATGATAAAAAAAATCCGCATGCCCGAAAGCAAGCGGATTGGGGGCTGTCCAATAAGTATTCATGGCAGGGTCATTGCATATGGCGGCGGAGCTTC
>SAMEA3663241__coassemble_527_pt1 | contig 8918 bp, 9 predicted proteins | sample SAMEA3663241__metabat2_high_PE_014 | metagenome-assembled genome bin SAMEA3663241 (sample SAMEA3663241) | pig gut metagenome | biome: pig gut; feature: pig-associated habitat; material: faeces | place: China | collected 2013
TGATGTCGTGTCCTTCTGCTGCCTTTGTGGAAGGCGTTACGATTGGTTCTGCAAGTTTTTCTGCCTGCTGGTATTCCTTGTCAAAGCTGTGGCCAAGGAAAGGTTCTCCCTTCTTGTATGCTTCGTACATCGATCCGAACATGTAGCCGCGAACGATTACCTCATATGGAACCATCTTGAGTTTCTTTACGAGGATTGTGCGTCCTTCGAATTCGCTCTTCTGGAATTCTTCAGGCATGTCTTTGAGTTCTGAAGAGATCATGTGGTTTGCGCAGATATCCTTTGTGTAGTTGAACCAGAAATTGGAAAGAGCATTCAAAACCTTGCCCTTGTCAGTGATCATGGTTGGAAGAATTACATCAAAAGCAGAAATGCGGTCTGTTGTAACGATGACCATGCGTCCGTCTTCAAGGTCATAGACTTCGCGTACTTTTCCGCTGATAATTTTTTTCATAGGAATGCTCCTTCAATGTATAAAAATTTATTGAATTAATTTTAATGCTTTATGTGTTTTGTTTCAATTAGAAAGCAGTTTCAACACATTTGATCAGCTGCTGAAGCAGGGCACATACCGGTGTCTCAATGCCCAGTTCCTTTCCAAGATCTACGATTGTTCCGCAGAAATAATCATTTTCTGTCTTTCTTTTTGCTTCCACATCCTGGAACATGGAAGTTTTTCCGTCGTCATTCAATGCGGCGGTCATGCGTATGTTGTCTTCTGTCATTTCGGGAGTAAGGGCAATTCCTTTTGCATTTGCAACCTGAATTACCTCATTGCTGCACTGTCGTACCAGGTCCTGCATTACTTCATTTCGGAATCCCTTGTATGTCTGGTGACACAAGGCGGAAATCGTGTTGCATGAAACATTGAGCAGAAATTTTTTCCACTGCATAAGGTGGATGTCGTCAGGTACCACACAGTTGACTTTTGCGTCATCAAAAAGTTTTTTGATTTCAAGGACGCGCTCCGAGGTGCTGTTGTCGTTTTCACCAAAATAGATTGTTCCTTCATGGCCGCAGGTGATTGTACCTCTTTCATTTGTGGAACTTAAATTTACTATGTAGCCATAGAGAGTTTTTTCTTCGCCGTAGACTTCCGCGATGTCGCTTTCACTTTGTATTCCGTTCAGAAGTGAAAGGATCGCTGTGTCAGGTCCGACCGCATTTTTAATCTGTACAAGGACTTCCTTAAGCTGAAGATTTTTTGTCGCGATGATGACAAGGTCTGCAACATGGGCTTCCTGTGGAGTGACATAATTGAAGTCGATTCGTTCTCCATTGATTGTGATACCAGGATTTCTGTATCGTTCAAGTCTGCTTCCTTCCGCGATGCACTGAAGGTTTTCCCTTCCAAGAAAATCATTGAGTCTTTTTCCTACAACAGCGCCAACTGCGCCCATTCCGATCATTGTTACTTTCATGGATGCATTATATCAAAATGCATGACCGTTGATAATTGAATTTTAGGAGCACTCAGCAGGCTTGTCACAGTTCCTGACGGGGATTTTATGCGAGGACTTGGCAAGAGTATGTTTTTTTATTTGGGTGATCAGGCTGCAGATACATTGGATACCTGAAAACCGCGGAGTCAGGGTTTGTGACAAACTGCGATTTGCGACGCTATACAGATCTGAGGGCTTGCCCGAAGCTTTAGTCCAGCACGAAGGGAGCACCCAGCAGGCTTGTCACAGTTCCTGACGGGAGCGGTTTTCAGGAAGGAAAGCAACCCAGCTTAATTGACACAAGGCCGGAATAAAAATATACTCTAGGCATTGGTTCAGGTGCTATGCAAGTGGCCTCCTCAAAACCCCGCCAGAGTGGGAACACAGCAACGGTATGAGGATGGTCATTGTGCCGTAGATTACCTGGACCTTTTTTAATTTACATCGAGAAGTCTTTTCCTAGATATATTTCGCGGGCCTCAGGCGATTTGAGGATATCTTCCTTGTTTCCCTGGGTGATGATTGTTCCGTTTGAAACGATGATGGCCCTGTCTGTGATTTCAAGAGTATCACGTACATTGTGGTCTGTAATGAGGATTCCGATTCCACGTTTGGCAAGAAGCTTTATCATACCCTTGATGTCTGCAACCGCAATAGGGTCGATTCCGGCAAAAGGTTCATCCAGCAGAAGAAATTTCGGTTCGATCGCAAGGGAGCGGGCGATTTCGGTTCTGCGTCTTTCACCGCCGGACAAAGTGTAGGCCTGCTGTTTTCTGATTCTTCCGATGGCAAATTCCTCGATGAGTTCTTCAAGTCTCTGTCTTTTTTCAACTTTTGTCAGATCCTTTCTTGTCTCAAGGATCGACCATATGTTTTCTTCAACAGTCAGTTTTCTGAATACGGAAGGTTCCTGCGGAAGATATGAAATGCCACGCTGTGCCCGTTTGTACATCGGAAGATCTGTTATGCACTGGTTGTTCAAGAAAAGATCACCGGCTGTCGGTTTGTAGAAACCTACGATCATGTAGAAGGTTGTGGTCTTTCCTGCACCGTTAGGCCCCAGAAGTCCAAGGACTTCTCCTGTTGTCATGGAAAAATCAATGCCTTTCACTACACGTTTTCTCCCGAAGGATTTATAAAGTGATGAAACTCTGAGGGAATCTTTTTTCTCTTCCTTTTCAACGTTTTCTGCGTTCTGTTCAGCCATTTCACTCATTCTTTCTTTTCTCCCTCAGATGTCTTGTTTTCTTCCTGGTTTTCAGAAGTTCCGTCTTCAGTCTTTTCCTGTGTGGCTTCCGGATTTTCAGAGGTATTTTCTCCGGTGGAATTTTCAGCAGTTGTTCCATCTGTGTTTTCTTCGGATTCCTCATCCTCGTCGGAGTTGTTTGTCGTAACGACGGAACCTTTGACCTTGCCCGAAAGTGTAATTTCCTGAGAGTCCATGTCCAGTTTTATGACCTGGGCACGGAATGTGTCTCCGTTCTGGACGATTTTAGGATTTCCACTCATCTCAAGGATCTGCTCGTTTTTTCTGTATATTGCATAGGCGGAAGTACATACATTGTCTTTTTGAGTCAGATTTATTTTTATCTGCATGACGGCGACTTCCGAATCCTGATTGTATTCAATGATCTGCGCCTGTGCCACAACATCGTTGTCGTTGTCCACAAGATTCACGTTGTTTTCCAGAGTCGCAATCTTTGTTTCCCTGTCATAGAGAAGTTTTCCGCATTTGAAGTCAAGATTGCTTTCTGTATTTTTCCCGGAGATGTTTCCTTCAGCCTTGATCATCCTGAAGTCCTTTCCTGAAAGTTCAATGTAGTCGGCATTGATTATCATGGTCTTTGTGTTGACCTTTGCATTTCCCTTGAGGACAGTCACGCTGTTTTTGTTTCCGGCAACACCGCTCATCTTGTTTGCCGTGAAGGTTATTTTCTCGGCATGGCAGAAAGCTGATAAAGAGAAAAGTAATGCTGCAGCTGCAAGTCTATTCATTTTCAAATGTCATCTCCCCTGATGTTTCTTCTGATTCTTCATTTCTCTGGGCAAGGCCTTTTTCCCCACCAATTTCATCGGTCCCATCATTTTCATCGCTTTCGTCGTCATCGGTTTTTATTATGCCGGAGATGCTGTTTTCAAAAACAAAGCTTCTTGATATTCCGCTTGCGGAAAAACCACTGCCTTCTATCTCGATGTCATCGCGTTCAAGATAGACCGTGTCGTTGATTCCGGATGAAAGCTGTTCAGTCTTTCCGTTCCATTTCAGGTTTGTTGCCCTCAACTTGAACTTCTGGTCTATGTTGTGAAGAAAAATATTGTTGAACAGGGTATAGATGTCGTTGTCGGAATCTATGCCAAGCAATGCGCACTTTCCTTCCGTGTTCAGATTGCCTTCTTCGTCCCAAGCGAAAAAAGATGCGTTCTTTGCATAGGCTGTATTGTCGCCTCTGTAGCGTTCAAGGGCTTCCGCCTGAATCTGGGTGTCCAGTCTCCGGTTCTTGTATTTTTTGTAGTTTACATTTTTGAATTGAAGCTCCGGGGTTACATTTTCCGTGTTGACAGGTTCTTCATACTTGAGTGAACATGATAAGGAGAAAACTGAAACTGCCATCAAAGCCAAAAAGATACTTTTCTTCATCTGCTGGACCAGCCTATAGAACCTCTACGATCTCAGGTTTTCCCGGAACAGGAAACTTTCTTGTGATTATGTAGACTGCGGCTGCGGACAGAACAAGAAACAGCAGGACAAAGACCGCCCTTGCATCATCATGGATTGTTCTGCCGAAAAGAGACATTATAGCCGGCGAAAAAATGTAGCCGCCTATTGCGCTGAGAAAAGGGATGAAAAGAGAACATAGCCCCTGTACTGCCTGGACTTTTTTGCTGGCGGCCACAATGACTACGGAACCTTTCTTGATTTCAAATCCCTTTGGATTGGTTATCTCAAAGGAATTTTTTACTTTTGCGCACCCTGTGGTACACGAGATACATTCTTCTTTTTCAAAGTGAACTGCTTCGATTGTATTTTCAGTTGATGTGACAAGTGCTTTTTCGGTCATCTGTTTCTTCCTTTGAATGATTCAAGAATTCTGGAACATTCGATATAACCGGTCTTGTTTCCAAGCTGCTCGTAGGTGTCCCTCAGGTTGAACAATGCATCGTGGTAGTGAGGACAAAGGGAGACTGCGTGCTCAAAAAACTCCGCGGCCTCTTCAAACTCTTCAATCTGAAAATGGATGACACCGGCCGTGTTCCAGAAGTGAGGATTCATGTCGTTCACCTCAAATCCGTTTATGCAGTAGAACATGGCGTCATCATACAGTTCCATGCTGATGCAGAGGTTTGCAAGAGCTTCAATTATCTCTTCGTTGTTTCTGTTCAGTCTGAGTGCATATTCCATTGAAGATTTTGCATCTTCAAAATTTCCCACGTCCCTGTAGGTGAGTGCAAGATTGAACCAGAGAAGATAGTTTTCCTTTTCGACCGTAATTGCTCGTTTCAGACATGCGATAGCTTCCGGGTATTCTCCCTTGAAGGCAAGTCGTACGGCCTGGTTGTTGAGCTGTTCACTGCTTTCAAGCATCTGCATCTCCTGTCTTTTCCTTTGCGGATGGAGGAATCATTGAGACAAAGAGTTCCCTGATGAGCATGGAATCTTCGTTGTCTCCAAAGAGGCGGATGAATTCATCGCATCCCTTGTTTATGTATTCTATGCCTTTTGTTCTTGCTTCTTCCACGGCACCGCTTTCAATGAGCATCGCAACGGCTTCTTCCACGGCAGGACTTTCAATTCCGTCTTTTGCCGCAGTTTTGAAACACTGGTGCAATTTTTCTATGAGTTTTGGATTCCATGCGTTTTTTTCGATGAACGAAAGTACAGGTAGAGATTTTTTGCCTTCCACAATATCATCGCCGCGTTTCTTTCCCGGATTCCCCGTCGTTATGTTGATCACGTCATCGATGATCTGGAATCCTGCACCGATCTGGGCGGCGATGGTTCCGGCTTTGGAAACTGTATCTTCGTCAGCTCCCGAGGCAAGGGTTCCGATTTTTGCTGAAAGGGAAGCAAGGGTTCCGGTCTTGTTCTTCACCATTGCTATGTATTCTTCCTGATCAGGTTCCTTTGTGTTGTCATTGTGCCACGCAATGTCCATGGCTTGACCAAGGTGGAGTCTTCTCAGTTCTTCTGTGTATGTTGAATAGAGTCTGAGTTTAAGTTCTGCGGAACAGTCCAGGGCGTTTATGCACACCGGAGCCTGAAAATAAAGCCAGGATCCTGCGTTGATGGCCGTATCTGTTCCGTAGGTGATATATGCTGCAGGCTTTCCGCGTCTTGAATCCGACTTGTCCTCGATGTCATCATGGATCAGACTTGCTGTGTGGACGAATTCAACAAGGGGTGCCAGACTGTAGGCTGTTTTCTGGGCCTTTGATCTTTCTGTCTCTTTTGCTGAAGCTCTTGCGCATAGAACGAGAAGCAGCGGTCTCCAACGTTTGCCCCCAAGGTCAACCAGGGATCTTGTCGTCTCGAGAAGCGGATGTATGTGTGCTGCTTTGACGGCTTCAGGTTCCTTTCCGAATGAATCGTTCTGCCACTGGGGATTCGAAGTCTGAGGAAGGAAAAACTTTATTGATTTTTCTATGTTTTCAAGATGTTCTATAAACACAGCGTTCATTTCACCATCTTACTAAAAAACAGTACAAAATACCATACAGGCCCTGTCAGAAGGAGATCAAGACCCGTATCTGCCTTCATAATGGAAATCAGAAGTTTACTTGTTGTATGTGTATTCTGTGATCGAAACAAGTTCATTTGCCGTGGCACCGAATTTTTCGGCGATTGAATAGACGCTTATCCTTACAGGATCGCCGTCGGCATTTGTCTTGATGATGTCGCGTTCAATAAGGTCTGTGTCTGTTGCGTAAATCTGGATTTCATTCACAAAGCCTTTTTCGTCATGACGGAACACTGTTTTGCCGGCTTTTTTTCTGTCCGAATCAAGGTTTTCAATTGCTGAAAGTTCACCTTTGTCCGTGTAAAGGAATTTTTCTCCGTGTGAAAGAGTTCCGTCGCCAAAATAATAGGAGGCCTCAAGAACTTTGTCGTCGGCGGAAATCATGAAAATTGAACGGTTTATAAGTTTTCCGTCGCTGTTGTAAAGGCTTTCCGTCCTTCTGCCGGTTTCATATCTGTATATGTTTTTTGCAGTAAGTATGTTGTCTCCGTTGAATTCAGTTTCGGATTTGATTTTTCCGTCTGCGTATTCATATGCGATTTTTTTCGTCAGTTTTCCGGAAGCGTCAAAAAATGATGTCGAGGCAACTGTCCTGTCTCCGTTGTATTCGTATGTAATTCTGTCGGTCAGTTCGTCTTTTGAAGTGTAGGATGTGGTTTCTTTTCTCAATCCGTCTGAGAATGTATGTTCATGCTTTGATGCTACTGTGCGGAAGTATTCTCCGAATTTTGAAGATACGGAATATTCTGTCTTTGTATAGTTTTTTACGTTTCCTCTAGGTTCAAGAAGTTCGCTGTCAAAAGCAAAAAGGCTTGAGGCAATGAGGGCAGCTGCCGTGAAAAGAATTGTTTTTTTCATTTTGATCCTCCCGAAAATTGCAGATCCTGCAGATACCGTTCATTTTACTATGGAGATTGATGACGCTCAAGGGTTTTCTTTCTACGGAACTGCATCGAGCGTTGGAATATTTACTGGCAAAGTGATAGACTTCCTTCGTTTACAAATTTCTATTTTTCCAGGAAGTATCTATGTCAGAGAATTTGATAAATATTGAGAACTGCTGTATCCGGAATACTGTAAAGACTTTTTTGCCTACGATCGACTGGGCTTTTAAAAGAGGTGAGGCCTGGCTTGTCACTGGCCCCAATGGTGGCGGCAAGGCGGATTTCATCAAGGCTCTTGCAGGTCAGCTTTATTTTGAACCCAACTCGGCGGATGGATGCTGTGAAAACAATTTTGGAAAAAGTGTTGCCGTCGTGTCCCTTGAGGAAGCTGCTTCACTGATTGAAGAAGAGCGGGAACGCGATGAAAGCGAATATATGGACAAGGAAGATATTGGTCGTACCGGACGAGCATACATCTGCGAGGTACTTGGCGGATCAAGCAAAAAAAATGCTCCTCTTCCTGAAATCGCATCCCGTCTTGAGACGTTGCCGCAGGTGAAGCTTTGCGGTGTCGAGAAAATTCTTGACCGTGGTCTGCGCTACATGTCCACAGGGGAAATCCGTCGTACGCTTCTCTGCCGTGCCTTGCTTTCCGGGGCAAGACTTCTCGTCCTCAGTGACCCTTTTGCAGGCCTTGATGTGGAATCCCGCAGAATCCTTCTTGAGTTTTTCACGACCATAGTTTCAAAACAGCTGTCCGACAATGGAGCAGACGAAAGTCCGTTCCCGCACATAATCCTTTGCATGGAACGTTTTCATGAGATTCCCGACTCCATAAACCGCGTCCTGGAATTCCGGGACAGAAAAATTTCTTTCTGCGCAGATCGCCTTGCTTACGAAAATCTTCTTAAGAAAGCCGAGGTTGAAAAAAATGCCACACGCGAAGCTGAAAAAAACGCCTTCCTTGCGGAACTTGCAGAAATCCAGAGCGACAGCAGGATTCTTTCCGACACGATCAATTCCGTCGATGTTCCTGACAGCCTGATAAAATTCGACAAGGTGAATGTAGGCTGGGAAGACCATCATGTTCTGGTGGATCTGGAATGGGAAGTAAAAAAAGGAGATCACTATCTTGTGCGTGGACCAAACGGCAGCGGAAAGACAACCATCATGGAACTCATAACCGGTGACAACATGCAGGTGTTCCGTGAGCCTGTCTATCTTTTTGGCAACAGACGCGGAACAGGCGAAACCATCTGGGACATCAAGCGTCATCTTGGAATCGTCAGCTACCGTCTTCATGTCGAGTACCGCATGGTAGGCGGAACTTCTCTGCAGAACGTGATCATCTCCGGCTTCCATGACAGCATCGGTCTTTATGAAATGCCTACGGATTATGAGATTGCCGTTGCCAAAGCATGGCTCAAGCTTGCCGGATTTGCGGGGCGTGAAATGGAATCTTTTGGAAATTTGAGCTATGGAGAGCAGCGTGCCGTTCTTATTCTTCGTGCCGCAGTGAAATCTCCAAGGGTCCTTATTCTTGATGAACCTTGCCACGGCCTTGATGAAAACTACCGCAGTAAAATTCTTGATCTTCTTGAGAAAATCGCTTCAACCGGAACTACGACACTGCTTCACGTTACCCACGACCCTACAGAAGTTCTGGATTGCGAGAAGCATGTCCTTGAGCTTCATCCGGGAGAAAGTCCAATGTATAGAATAATTGAACGATAGCGCGACAGCCAGTGCAAAAAAAAAACGCCTGCATTTCTTGCGAAGTGCAGGCGTTCATTTATGGGGCGTGCAGTAATCAGCAGATTACTACAGAGTTGTCTGTGTGGCTGAAAGGTGCAGGA
>SAMEA3663241__coassemble_530_pt1 | contig 8901 bp, 7 predicted proteins | sample SAMEA3663241__metabat2_high_PE_014 | metagenome-assembled genome bin SAMEA3663241 (sample SAMEA3663241) | pig gut metagenome | biome: pig gut; feature: pig-associated habitat; material: faeces | place: China | collected 2013
AGGGTCCGCATCCTGCAAAAACATCCTCAGGATACTTCGACTTCGCTCAGCAGTCCTGCACACCTCATCATACAAAATTGCTTTGCAATTCTTGTATAGGCTGCTTAAAAATAGACCTGCGAAAGCATTTGACCCCTACTTACTTCCAGCGATTAAAGCTTTTGCCGTCGACAAGGATCCCTGAGCGCAGTCGAAGGGTCCGCATTCAGCAAAAAAAAACTTCAGGATACTTCGACTCCGCTCAGCAGTCCTGCACACCTCATCATACAAAATTGCAGAGCAATTCTTGTATAGGCTGCTTAAAATCTGTCAACTTGTTTTATGGAATGAAATTGAGTATATTTAAAACATGATAATCAGTTTTTTCAGAATTGCCGCAGCATTTGTCTCAATGTATTCGTTCCTTTGTTTCATAAGGATCATCCTCACATGGATACCGGGCATGTCCTATTCACGCTTTACGGAATTCCTTGCAGGCATATGCGATCCATACATGAACCTGTTCCGTCGTTTCAGATGGCTTCGAATAGGCAGTTTTGATTTTTCACCGGTCCTGGCACTCTGCGTACTTGGAGCAGTCTCATCACTTTTAAATGCCCTTGCCAATGGCGGAACCGTTTCCGTCGGAATGATTCTCGCAGTTGCCGTTCAGGTTGTATTCTCAATAATCTCATCGCTGATCACATTCATCATCATCGTGTTTGTCATCCGTCTCATCGTGATTCTTGTAAACAGAAACGCATACAACCAGAGCAGTTTCATGCTTAACCAGATCGACAGCTCGATTTCTTCCCTCGTCTACAGAATCGCAAGAACTTTTTCCTTTGGAAAGACACTCACCTATAAGGCAGCCCTCATCATCGCAATAATTTCACTTGTTGCATGCCAGGCTGTCCTGAACATACTGCTGAACATCCTCATCAACATTCTTTCAAGCCTTCCTATATAGCCTATGCTCCTGAAAGAACTGAACGGAACCGTTGAATCCCTTGCAGGTGTTGGTCCTGCAACGGCAAAGCAATTTGCAAAACTCAACATTTTTACCGTAGCTGATCTGCTTTCAGTTTACCCCCGTGACTATGATGACAGGACAAAAAAAATTTCACTTGCAGAATTTTCACACGGAACCAAAGTCCACACTGTTTGCAAAGTCACGTCGCATTCCTGGTTTGGCTATGGCCGCATGAAGACCCTTAAGCTTGGAATCACCGACGGAACTGCAGACGCATGGCTTGTTGCCTTCAACCGGGCATTCCTTGAAAAATCACTTCCCGTTGGATCAATAATTTCCGTGACCGGTCATTTTGAAATCAAATACAATGAATTGCAGTCGACAGCCTTTGAAGCAGAACGTCTTTCCTATGACGGAGATCTTCAGGACTACCTTGGCACTCCTGTTCCAGACAGCGCACTCAATCCAGTGTACCCCTTGACTGAAGGTCTCTCCCAGAAGAACTACAGAAAGACCATAGCATCAGCAATCAAAACCTACGGCAAATCAATTTCCGATGAACTGCCACAGAACATCATGCAGGAAAGAAAACTTCTTTCCAAAAGTTCGGCACTTATGCAGATCCATATGCCACAGAACATGCAGCAGGTAGAAGAAGCCAGGCGTACACTCATATACGAGGAATTGTTTCAGTTTGAAAGCAAGATGGCTCTGCGTGCATTGGAACACAGAGGCCGGCTCCCGGACTTTACGGAAACAGCAGTTTTTGAAAATGCAGCCGGCGATCCATCCGCGATAAAAAGCGCCGCACCTTTATTTGAAACCCCGGACACATCAAAGGAACATCTGGAGCAATTGAAAGATCGTTTCATGGCAACTCTTTCACCAAGACAGAAACAGCTGGTACAGCGCCTGGAATTTGAACTTACGGAAGATCAGATGCAGTCCATAATGGACATCAACGCCGACATAGACAGAAGCCAGAGTGAGTTCAACACGATGCTGAACAGCCAGATGGATGGGACCGGCACAGAAAGATCAAGACCACCTTTCAGCATGCAGCGTCTTCTCCAGGGGGATGTAGGTTCCGGTAAAACCCTTGTTTCTTTTTTTGCTGTCATCAGAACGGTAGACTACGGCGGACAATGCGCAGTCCTTGCTCCTACAGAACTTCTTGCAAGACAGCATGCAGAAAACGCCGCAAGACTTCTTGATGCACTCAATGTCCATACCGCATTTCTTACAGGCAACCTTAAATCCGCAGGCCGTGAGAATCTGGTCAATGCTTTACGAGACGGCACCATTGACCTTGTGGTCGGAACTCATGCTCTCTTCAGCCGCAATGTACAGTACAAAAAACTCCAGCTTGCGATAATAGACGAACAGCACCGTTTTGGTGTCGCACAGAGAGAAAGCATCATAGATAAAGGCCGCGTAACTTTTGGGTCAAGGGCACATACTCCTGACGTCCTGATGATGAGCGCAACACCTATTCCCCAGACACTTGCCCTTACAGCTTTCGGTGATCTTGATGTCAGCGTAATCAAATCAATGCCGGCAGGAAGAAAGCCTGTAAAGACACTGCTTACCGTCATGGGAAATGAAAGAAATGTCTATGAGGCCGTACGGAAAGAAATAAACGCCGGACACCAGGCATACTTTGTCTATCCTAGAATCGGTGAAGATGAAGAAAGAGATGACAGGTCACTGAAGTCTGCTGAAGAAATGTACGAATTTCTTTCAAAAAAAGTCTATCCGGGAACAAGATGTGCACTCATTCATGGGAAAGTTCCTGAGGATGAGCAGAAAAAAATTCTTGAGGAATTCCGTGAAGGCAAAATACAGATTCTTGTAGCCACCACGGTTGTTGAAGTTGGTGTCGATGTTGAAAATGCAACATGCATCGCCATCGAGCACGCGGACCGTTTTGGTCTTGCTGAACTCCATCAGCTTAGAGGACGTGTAGGCCGTTCCAGCTTGCAGTCATACTGCTTCCTTATATACGGAAAAAACATTACGGAAGAAGGAAAAGCAAGGCTCAAGGCGCTCCATGAAAGCAACGATGGCTTTTATATCGCAGAACAGGATTTAAAACTAAGAGGTCCCGGAGAAATTTCCGGAACCTCACAATCTGGTTATCTATCACTTGCCATCGCGGATCTTGCCAGAGACAAGGAGATACTGAAAATTGCACGCTATGACGCTTTCAATTATCTGAAAGAATGAATGAACCCCATCGGCACGAATCAAGCGGTGATGTATTCATGGAGAGCGGAATCAATTCCGTTGCTTTCACGCAAGGTAAGCAGAGCCTTTTTCTCAATCTGACGGACTCTTTCCCTTGAAAGATTCATTCTCTCACCTACTTCCTTAAGAGTTCTTTCTCCATACCCATTAAGTCCATAACGCATTGCAATTACCTGAGCCGACTTTGAATCCATTTTAAGAAGCTGGGCATTGAGCTCATCCTTCATGGACTGTTCAACTGCATTTTCCTCAGGAGTCTTGAATTCAGAAGCAAGTGTATCCATGATAGTCAGCTCTGAGTCCGAAGTAAGAGGAGTATCAAGTCTTTTCATTTCGCGTGAGATATTGAGCATTTCACGTACATGAAACTTTGTCATTCCAAGAATCGAAGCAACCTGCTCAAGTTCTTCCTCTTCTGATTTTCTTTCATCCGAAGATACCTCATGGAGAGTTTTCTTTATATCGCGAAGCTGTGCTTCCTTATTTACCGGAAGGCGAATGGCACGTCCTGTATCAAGTATAGCCTTGAGGATGCTCTGTCTGATCCACCACACTGCATAGGAAATGAAATGATAGCCCTTTGAGACGTCAAAGTGATCAAGAGCCTTCATGAGTCCGATGTAACCTTCACTGATCAGATCCTCAAAATCAAGCCCACGATTGCGGTATGCGGCTGCCACTTTTATGACAAATCTCATGTTGGAAGTAAGGATAAGTTCACGGGCCTTCCTGTCGCCCTTGAGTGCTTTTTCAGCAACTATGGTTTCCTGTTCCGGAGTAAGGAGAGGATATCTCTTTACTTCATTAAGGTGCATTCTTACAACATCATCCAAAATTGAACTATTCTTCATAATTTCCTCCACGCCTTTCGGCAAGATCTGTCATAAAAATATATGCATAAACCATGCCAACTAACGTATAAAGAAATTATTTTCACTCACATGGAAAAATTTCACCTTAACTGGATTTTTTTTCTTTTTTTTCCAGAAAGTACCGGTAAAAAAAACAACCGCCGTGTCATTTTGACACGACGGCCCATATTTAGACTAAAAATGCGTCAAAAAGACACACCAATTGTCCTCCATTATTCAACAATGGCAATAATGTCACAGTTCTTGAGGATGAGATAATCTTCTCCATCCATCTTGATTGTTGTTCCTGCGTACTTGTCATAAAGAATCTTGTCGCCAGGTTTTACAGTGATTTTTTCCTTTTCTGTTCCTGGGCCTACAGCTACAACTTCAGCCTGCTGTGTCTTTTCCTGTGCTGTTTCAGGAATGATAAGTCCGCCTGCAGTTTTTGTTTCTGCTGCAGCCTGCTTTACGAGAACTCTGTCTGCTAATGGTTTGATATTCATTTATTTCCTCCATATTATTATCTGATAATAATGCAAATTTACAAATTTTTTTAATTAAAGTCAAATTTTCAAGGCTATTTTTCAGCCTTTATTTTTTTCAGAAGAAGCCTTGCCTTGTTATTGCTGTTATCGAGAGAAAGTGCATACTTCAACGACCTTGCCGCGCTTCTGCTGTCACCGGTATTCCAGCTCAATTCAGCCATACGGAACAAGATCTCGGATTTTTCCTTTCCCTCTACAGTCCTTGCCGTAGCCATGGTAAGCATTTCAAGAGCTTCCTCAAGATAATCAGTACTTTCGTAGATTACGGCAAGATTGACAAAGGTATTCACCACGCTGCTGTTGCTTGCCCAGCTGTTGAGGGCCGGCAATCTCTGACCATATCTGTCAGCGATAAAACGGTAAAGTTCAATACCTCTTGCAAAATCACCGTCAGTACATGCAAACCAGGCGGCATACTCGCATTCCCAAAGTTCCAGCACGGAAGGATCCTTCAGAATGTCAAAGTCATATTTACGGCGCATGTAGCCTTCAAAAATTCCCTGAGCTTCCTTAGGCATCTTGGATTCCACAAAATAGGAAACCGCATAATGAACTATCTCAGAAGGATAGTTGTTTTCCGATTCGCTTTTCTCAAGAATCTTCCAGACATCGGATTCCGATTTATGAGTTTTGTCAGCCTTGTGTTTCTCGTGGTCCAGGATATCCTTCAGGACAATAAGCTTTGGGATCTTTTCGGAACCTTCAACAAGGTCTATTTTTCCATAGACATCTTCCACGGTAACCGTAGGAATCCTGTCACGCTTTTCCATTTCCAATGTCTTAAGGCCTGCCTTCCTTAACTGGAGGGAATAAAAATCTTCCTTCGGCCTTTTGAGCTGATCGACGGCAAGCTGTCCATAACCATAGATACCTGGAATATATTCCGGGAAACGGTCAACAAGATCTTCCATCGAAGCATAATGACCTTCAAAATCCTCATGTCTTTTTGAATACATGGCTGTATTTATCAGTGTCAACGGCGTGACGAATCTTCCGCCCTCCATTGAACACAGTTTCTGCCTCAACTCTTCGCTGCGCTCATCATCATCCTCAACATAGCAGCAATCAGATTCAAGAGCAAGAATCTGCGCATATATGTCGCTTGAAAAATCACCCTTACCATCAAGGGCAGCCAGATGATCACTGGCCTCGAGGGCAGAAAGACTCTGCGCATAAAGTCCGGCATCAAAAAAAACAGTGCCCCAGAAAAGGCTTTCCCTATACGTGGTTATTTTCTGTGGATAAAGTTCAGCGGCAGCCCTGTAGTCACCGGTTCTCATGAGAACAGAAGCTGCATTATATATCCACCTGCTGTCCCCGGATCCTTTGTAGGCTCCAATATAGATTGGAACGAATTTATCGCTGCAGAAAACAAGTTTTATTTCTTCCGGAGTTTTTGCCGGCAGAAATTCGCTTGCCTTCATCTTTCGCTTTGATTTCTTTTTAACTGGAGAAAATGCCTCCTCAAGAACCTCGCCCTTTGAATCAAGGGACACAAGAGCCTTTCTGAGAACACATTCCGCATAGATTGAAGAATAGTCGCTGTTCTCAAGGCACTGGGATACGGAAAAAGCCTCTTCCAGCCTGCCTTCCCTCAAAAGAAAATTTCCATAGACTGCGGAAAGTTCAGGATTGCCGGAAAGCTTTTTAAGTCCTTTCACAAGAACTTTTTCAGCGACCTTTTTTTCGCCAAGAAGAATATAGCGTTTGTAGATTCCAAGCCGCTCGTAGGAACTGTATGCTTTTTTTTCAAGCTTTTTCAATGCCTTGATCGCACTTTCAGGAGAATTCTGTGAAATAAAGACATCGATTGCATCAAGCCGGGATGTAAAAGAAGAACCCTCGGAATGAGAAGAACATGACACAAAGCACAGCAGCAGTGCAAATATCACACCTGCCATGCCCAGACACTTCTTTTTCACGCCTTCTCTTCTTCCTTACGGATTGTATCAAGAATCGCATTGATGAATTTGAACGAATCGTCTGTTCCAAAATCCTTTGAAATTCCAATTGCTTCATCAATTACGATTGTAGGATTAAGATCCTTCTGATAAAGGATTGCAAAAACGCTCATTCTAAGAACTGCAAGAGTCACCTTGTTCAGTCTGTCAAAATCCCACCCTGCGGAAAGATGAGACTTGATTTTTCCGTCAATCTCATCAATGTGGTTGATGGTTCCCGAGATGAGAAGGCGGGCAAAATCTGCCTCTTCCGATTTAGAACCCTCGGATACACTTTCTTCGATTTTCAATGCCTCAGGAACAGTTTCATCAGCTTCGTTCTGATTCCAGTTAAGCTTCAACAATTCATCCAAAGGCATTTTACCCACATCATAGGAGTACAATGCCTGGACTGCTAAAATTCTGCCGTTTCGTCGTGACACGGATAACCTCTTTCCTACCAGTTGAGAAGCTTGTTCAAAGCTTCATCTTTCTTCTTGCGGTCTACATACTCAGGAACATTAAGTTCTTTTCCCATGTCCTGTGCCGCATTCTTGAAATATGTGTACTGTTTCTGCTGTGTAAGGTTGCCCTTGATGTAGTCATAAACAGTGATTGTAGTTTCCGGCTGAACGACATCGCTCAACGACAGAAGCTTGGCGTCGTACTTTTTGAGAACTACAAAGAACTGGAAATCTGTAGCTGTCTTTGTAACATCGCTGACATACTTTTCAGCGTGGGAGAAAAGTTCAGTCATTTTTTCTTCCGGCCATCTGAGAAGCTGTGCCTGCTGAACCGTCTTTGCCACAGTAATCTCGCCAGCCTGATATTTTGTTCCGTTGTCTGGAGAATTTACAATTTCAACACTCTTTTTTGGATCCTTGGTGTACTTGTTGCGAATGTCCTCACAAAGAGCCTTTGCTGCAACATCATCATCTCCCTTTGGAACCATGACAAGGAAAAGTCTCATCATGTCATCCCACTTGAAGTTTGATTTATTGAGCTCATAGGCATCACGGATTTCTTTGTCTGTAGCTGCGACAGCCTGGATCTCGGACTGCTTTTTCATAGAAACGTAATTCTGGATGACAAGCTGGGTCTTGAGGTATGCCTTGTATTCAGCAAGTGTCATGCCGCTCATCTCTTTGATGTATTCATCAAGAGTTTTGCCGGAAGACTGCTTTATGTAGTTTGAAAGTTCTGCTTCAGTAATCTGCCTTCCAAGCTGCTGGCTGAAAGAAGCAAGGAAGGAATTGTCAACCTGAGAATCAGAAATAGTTACATTTTCCTTTGTAGCTGCCTGAAGAAGGAGTTTTTCTGAAATCATGTTTTCAAGAAGAACCTGCTTCTGGTCCAATGGAAGAGAATCGATTCCATACTGCTTCTGAACAAAGAAAGCCCTTGTCTTAAGCTGCTTCAAAGTAATTGTCTCTGATTTATTGTATTTGACAACAGCAAGGGGAGTCATGTCATTCTGAGCGAAAACTGCCGCAGAAAAGATTGCTGCCGAAAGAACTTTTAAAATAATCTTTTTCATAATTTCACCTCGATAGTAGCAATAAGCAGAAACCAAGTTCCTATGCCTTTTTAGATAAACAAGGCGTCATCACAATGGTTACAGCTGCCTGTTGCCTGTCTTTCTTTTACTTATCCAGTGGAAGACCACCGCTGATTGTTGCACGGATACGGCGTACACCAGCTGAAGATGACTGTTCTTTTTCGATCTTGAAGTCACCGATCTGTGCTGTATGCTGAACATGTGGACCACCGCAGACTTCCTTGCTGAACCACTTGTCCTTAGTACCGATTGTATAGACCTTGACGTCTTCACCGTATTTGTTTGAGAACAATGCGCGGGCTCCTTCTGCCTTAGCCTTATCAAGACTCATGATTTCCATTGTGACTGGAAGGTCAGCCTTAATCTGTTCGTTAACAATATCCTGAACCTGCTGGATTTCTTCCTTTGTCATTGGGCGTTCGAAAGTAAAGTCAAAGCGCATGCGTTCATTGTTGATGTTTGAACCCTTCTGGGCAACCTGCTCACCAAGAACATTGATGAGTGCCTGCTGAAGAAGATGAGTTGCCGTATGGTACTTTGTCGTAACGTCAGACTGTTCTGCAAGTCCTCCTTTTGCGGCACCTGCATCAAGAGATTTTGAAGCTTCCTTGTGCTTGCGTTCTGCTTCCTTGAACCCTTCTGTATCAACAGTGAATCCGTTTTCTGCAGCAAGTTCCATTGTAAGCTCAAGAGGGAAGCCGAATGTATCAAAAAGGCGGAATGCAACCTTTCCGCTAACTTCCTTCTTTGGATTCTTCATGAGGTTTGGAAGCATCTTCTGGAATTCCTTTTCACCGTTCTTGAG
>SAMEA3663241__coassemble_535_pt1 | contig 8865 bp, 10 predicted proteins | sample SAMEA3663241__metabat2_high_PE_014 | metagenome-assembled genome bin SAMEA3663241 (sample SAMEA3663241) | pig gut metagenome | biome: pig gut; feature: pig-associated habitat; material: faeces | place: China | collected 2013
TCACATTTGAATTTCTTTAAACAGTGGGTAATGTCGATTTTTTGTAAATTTTTTGCGGTGAATAGTTACAATGATTTAAGTAATGTTTTCATAGAAAAACTCCTTGTTTGGAATCATAACTATAAAAAGAAGAAAAATTCAATTTGCCTATATCGACGATTTTCTGTAGAATAGCACCGTTTGAAACCAATAATTCCGGAGTAAATATCATGGCAAAAATTCAGATGAAAAATGCCATCGCTGAACTCGACGGCGATGAAATGACACGCGTTCTTTGGGCTGTAATCAAGGAAAAACTTCTTGAACCATTCATTGACCTTAAGACAGAATACTACGATCTTGGACTCAAAAGCCGCGATGACAGTGACGACAAAATTACATATGAAGCTGCAGAAGCAATCAAAAGACTTCACGTTGGAGTAAAGTGCGCGACAATCACTTCAAACGAAGCACGTGTAAAGGAATACAACCTGAAGCAGCTTACACGCTCACCAAACGGAATCATCCGCGAAGAACTGGACGGAACAGTTTTCCGCGCACCTATTTTCGTAAACAACATCAAGTGCTGTGTTACAAGCTGGAAGAAGCCTATCGTTCTTGGCCGCCACGCTTACGGCGATGTTTACAAGAACTGCGAAATCAAGGTTCCAGGTGCCGGTAAGGCTGAACTTGTTTTTACAGGAGAAGACGGAACAGAAATCCGCAAGACAATCCAGATGATGAAGGGACCTGGAATTCTCCAGGGAATCCACAACATGGACAAGTCAATCGAAAGTTTTGCACGCTGCTGTTTCAACTACGCCCTGGACCAGAAAATCAGCGTATGGCTCGGAACAAAGGACACGATCTCAAAGACTTACGACGGAAACTTCAAGGCAATCTTCCAGAAGATCTTTGATGAAGAATTCAAGGCAAAGTTTGATGCTGCAGGAATCGAATATTTCTACACTCTCATCGATGACTGTGTTGCACGCATCATGAAGCACGAGGGCGGTATCCTTTGGGCATGCAAGAACTACGACGGTGACGTCATGAGCGACATGATAGCCTCTGCCTGCGGTTCATTGGCAATGATGACATCTGTCCTCGTAAGCCCTGACGGAAATTTTGAATACGAGGCAAGCCACGGAACAGTTCAGAAGCACTACTACCGCTACCTCAAGGGAGAAAAGACTTCCACAAACCCGGTTGCTACAATTTTCGCATGGACAGGAGCCCTTGCAAAGCGCGGTGAACTGGACGGAACTCCAGAGCTCGTTGAGTTTGCAAAGAAGCTTGAAAAGGCAACCCTCGATGTAATCGAAGAAGGCACAATGACAGGTGACCTCGCCCGCCTCGCAACTCCACCAGCAAAGAATGTAGTTAATAGCTGGGAATACATTGACGCTATTGCAGCTAAGTTATAACAACAGTCAAGAACGGAAAACTTGAAAGATTTCATTCAACGCTGAAAACCGAACATGTCCGCCAGACAGCATACTTCAGCTATGAAGATGCAAGACAAAAGATGGCACAGTGGATAGATTTCTACAACACTGAACGCCTTCACGGCGCACTTCTTTATCTGACCCCGGATGATTATTTTTCAGGAAGAAAAGAAGAAAGACTTGCAGAAAGAAGCAAAAAACTCCAAGTTCACTTTGGGCAGAACAATAATTCAAAAAAGTACGGCTAAAAAAAGAAAATAACTGTTTTTAGCCGTATTTTTTCAAAAAAAGACATAAAATGAACAAACTTGAATACATTAAAGAAAGTTCAACTGGAATTGAAACTGTAAGCTACGAAGACGTAAATATCTCATACCCGGAACATACGCACATCGGACACATCGTAATGGGAATTGTAACTGATGGAATTGTGGAAATAAAAATCGGACAACAGATATTCGTTTGTAAAAAAGGACAGATGTTTTCGGTTGCACCAAATGTACCACATTCAATCATTTCAAAAACAAAAACTTATTCAATGATAAGCATTTGCATTCCAGAAAAGGACAATATTGAACGTAAACTTGATATAATCAGAAAAGAAATTATTGGAAACCCAGAACTTGAAATTAGTATTGCAGATATGTCAGAAAAAGCAAATGTAAGTTCTTTTCATATGATTAGAAAATTTTCTTCCGAAAACGGACTTACGCCACATAAGTTTCAGCTTCAGTGCCGAATTAGAAAAGCACAGGAACTTTTGCAAAACGGAATGAAAGTTGTAGATGTTGCGGCTGCAGTTGGTTTTTGCGATCAAAGCCATTTGTGCCGTGTTTTTAAAAAACAAGTTGGAATAACTCCCGAAGAATATATAAAATCGCAATTTTATCCAAGCCAGACAAAAATTAAAAAAATATAATTGCCTCATAAATGACGAATTACGGGAAACCGCAAAATATTCGTCAAAATCAAACAAACCCAAAAGAGGTAATTTTATGAACAAAGAAAAAACCAACGAAGTTTTTGAAGCTTTTAACAAAGGCTGCTTAATCGTACCAGAAAAGACAATCAATTTTGAGCAGGTTGAATGGTCAAAACACCCGACATTTGAAGGTGTTGAACTAAAACACATCATAAAAGGTGAACAGACTGATGAAAAATTCAGTTATCATCTTGTTAGAATTGCTCCTGGAAAATCAATTAAAAACCACATTCATCAAACACAGCTCGAAACACATGAAGTAATTGCCGGTTCTGGAATCTGCATAAACGACGGTACAGAAATTAAATATGAACCTGGTGTAATTTCAATTATTCCAGCAGCAATTCCACACGAAGTTAGTGCTGGTGATGAAAGGCTTTATCTTTTTGCAAAGTTTATGCCAGCTTTGTGCTAGATAAGTGATTTTTACATTTGCGGAATGAAAATAAAAACTGTGAGATATGAACTCATTTGATACTGCATTTAAAAAATCAATTTATGCAGCCCCCAAAGGGAATATGAAATTTGTTGCACAGAGTTTCGTATTCCCTTTTTTCATCTTCACAGTCAAGACTTGTAACAAAGAATGTCATGTCATCTGGAAGCATTTTACATTCAGATTTTTCAGGAGCAGTCTTTATCACATCCAAAGCATGATTTGAAACACCATCACGGCTGTCAACAACAAAAACTTTTTTCCAGCTCTTTGAAGCAAAAGCTTCCTCTACTTCCCTGGCCATGTGGGTAAAGTGTGTACAACCAAGAATTATAGTATCACAACCACAGCCATTGAAGAATTCCACAGCCGGCATGACAGCCGCAAGTTTTTCATCCTTTGATGCAGTAAACAATTTATGCTCGATAAAGTCTATCAGCTCAGGGTCTCCCCTTTTGAAAACCTGACAGTCATTTGCAAAATCTTCAATGAGTTTTTGAGAATACTTATGATTGACCGAAGCATTAGTAGCAAGAAAACCGATTTTCTTATTGAGGGAAACTCTTGCGGCAAGCTTGATGGCTGGGACAGTTCCGACAATCGGAAGATCCGGATGCAGCTTTCTAAGTTCCTCAAGTGCAGTCACAGAAATCGTATTGCAGGCAATGATGACAACTCGTGGATTCCAGCGCTGAACAATAAGATCAATAGCCTGGGAAGAACACTTTACAATCTCATCAAATGATTTTTCGCCATAAGGAAAATGAACGGTGTCACCAAGATAGACGCATCGGCTTTCAGGAGATTTCTCCTTTAACAAAAGCATGTAGGGAATTCCGCCTGTACCGCTGTCGAGAAAAGCAAAGTCAATCACATTTTTCATGATTAACATGATATATACAATCAAAGGAAATTTCAATTTTGTTCCATACAAATATTGAGTCTCAAACGAAACAAATCTACCTTATCGTCACAGATCAATTTTTTATTTGACTAAAAATTATATATAAAATAAAATTCCATCATGTTCATAAGCAATACATGCCAGTGCCCGGACTGCAAGAACGCAGCACTTTCCATAATCCGTGACGGTGAAATAATTTCAAACGAACCTGGTTTCTGTTTTGACCATACAGAAAACAAAGAGGAGTATCTGAACTCCATCAGAAACTACGTTGAAACCCACGATAAAATTGTTGGACTTACAGCCTGCGGAATTACAGTGAAAGGCCTTGATCTTTCCAACAAGAGATTCTACGGGTGCAACTTTCAGCACGTACTATTCAATAACGTACATGCAGACGGAATGAGACTTCGCATGTGTACAACGGATTTTGCGACATTTACGGACTGCGACTTCATAAACAGCAACATACAGTTTTCTTCCTTTGCAGGATCAAAATTCGTCCACATGGTTCTTACCGGCAGTGACCTTATCCATAACAATTTCAACGGAATTACCGCATACCAGTGCAGCTTTGACAATTCAGACCTTTACAACAGCCGTTTCATCAAGGCAATTCTCATGAATACTTCCATGCAGGACTGCAACCTCAAGAAAACGATTTTCTATGATTCAGCAAGAGAAAATGTTTCCTTCAAGCTTTCAAATACTAGGGAAGCTCTTATCGACAGAAACAAGGGCGGACTCATCGGAGACCTGGGAACAATCGACGAAGGAGAAAGTCTATGAAAGTTTATTTTCATCTCTGTATTGACGGATTCACAAACTCTTATGTAATCGTCAATGATGATCCTGCTGTCATGGAAGCAATCATCGTTGATCCAGGCCAAATCTCAAACGACATCATCAGACAGATTGAAGACGGTGGATACAAACTGGTTGCGGTACTCATCACGCACAATCATGCCCATCACATCAACGGTTTAAGGACATTGACTAAAATCTACAATCCTACAGTCTATGCCGCTGACTCTGAAACTTACGGAATGAATTCTTCCATACTGAATGGAGACGGAATGACAAGAATTGCAAACCTCAACGTGGAATTTTTTTCCATTCCTGGGCATTCTCCTGACAGCATGGTCTACAAAATCGGGGATGTACTTTTCACAGGCGACACAATAATTCCGGGAGAAACAGGCAGCACTTCAAGCCAGTACTCAAAAAAACTTCTATGCAGCAAAATCAAGGACAAACTATTTAAACTTCCAGACAGAACCCTGATTTTCCCTGGACACGGAGCACCTGGCACCATTGAAAGCGAAAAGCAGTTCAACATCGATATGATTTTCTAGTCGCGTTCAATCAGGGAAACTCTTCCGCAGGCCAACGCCCATTTATCAAAGGCATAGGTATTCAGAACTTCACCTGCATCGACAAAAGCCTGGGCCTTTGTATTGCGGATATATGCGGCACCTTCCTTCTGAATTCTATTTACAGAGCCACGTCCTGCGACCTGAAGGAAATAAGGCTGGATGTTTGCATAACTCTGCTGCATTATATATGCCATGAATTCATTCTGCATCAGATACTCATCCCTGCGGTCATATCCAAGGCCTGGCTGTGTTTCCCAGAATGTCTTGAGGAATTCCATCGATTCTGAGTCGAACATTGAATAGCAGGTTGCAACCACATTTCTGAAATCTTCATCGATGAAATAAATTCCATGCCAGCTTTCATGAGCAAGGAAAGTATGGCGCAGATAACGCGGCGATTCCCTGCTGAAGGATACAACGGCACCTTTGAGGGCTGAGTATGTTCCGTCTTTATTGGCGGCAATCACTTTATTTGCAACAAGAATCTCGCGCAAAAGATTTTCACGCTCATTGAGAGGAAATTCCTCAACTTCTGCAAGGGTGAAAAAAGCAGCAAGATCCTCTGCCCTATAGTCATGAGCATTGTATCCACGCTTGTTCTCAACAAAATCATCACTTACCAAAGTACCTCTATATCCGGCCTTTTCTACAAAATATGCAAGACGGGTAAAAAACTGATTCTGTATTTTATAATCCGCAAAATCAAAAAAGAGAACTCCTGGAAACTGATCCCATTCAAAAAGTTCATAATCCCTGCACCTCCAGTTTTCCTGAGGCCAATCCATTATGAGTCCAAGGTCAGTTCCAAGAGGGGCAAGCACCTTGCCGAATTTTTCAACTGAAAGACTGCTGCTGTTTGCCCTGAGCATGATGGAAGTAACGAGTTCCTGATGTTCCTTCACGGATATTTTTCCGTAGGGTTTTGCAAGAGATGATGCCTGAATCATCGCCGAGTCCTGTTCTTTCTGTAAACGCAATCTGATTTTCTCGCCGTTGAAATCAAAGGATGTGCAAAGCTGTTTTTTCCATTCCCCGTTATCCGAAACCGGCACAAGTCCGATCTGAATTTTCGGCATGATTTTTTTAACGGAATTTTTTTGAGGAAAAACCGTTGCTGCATCAGAAAAATCCGCTTCCGTAAAATTCCAGACAACATTTCCTCCGTTGGCACCAAAAGCAAAATGAGGAATCTCCGTACTGTTATCCCAGCCTATTTTAGGATCCGTTATCGATGCTTCAAGAACTTTGAAACGCTTTGTTCCGTAAACAAAGAAACCGCACGGCATATCCTGGGAAGAAGAAAGTGAAATGGAAAGTCTGAATTTATTTTTCTGACACTCAAGAAAATTTCCATTAATCGATGTGCGGAGAAGAAAGCGGCTGTCAGGCTTTCTTATGGATTCAAGATCTTCGTCATATATGAATCCAAAAGAAAAGGGATATCTTTCTTCCCTGTTTTTTTCCTTTGCATCAAATTCCACAAGAACCGAAACAGCCGCACCGGAATTCATGTAGACCGTATTTTTAAGATGTGCTTTCTGGTTTCCGGTAAATCCATAAAACAGAAACTGATTTTTTTTGCCATTGGCAACGGATTTAACGGCATTTTTGTTGAGGGCAATAAAACTTTCCCCGTTCATTCCAATATAGGAATCCTGAGGTTTATATCCACATGCGGCGAATAAAATCGTACAAGACACGATGACTGCAAAGCTGTATGCAAGTTTTCTCATAGCCATAATCTACTATTTTTTGAAGAAATTCTCTATACTGCTATTGATGAACACATTGATTCCAAACAAGGACACCATGCATTTTCTTGCAAACATCCAGAAGGAAATAGTGCGCCTTGCTTCAGAAACAAAAAAACATTATCCCCTTTATCCTCTTTTTGCCTTTGATTTTCAGGCGGAACAGATTGAAGGCTGCCGTATTTTGCCTCCAGCTGCAGAAGAAAATTTTCTCTTCTTTCCTGTTGAAATTACAGCCGGAACTGAAACAAAGCTGTATAAAATTATTTTTGCGCGGACGGCAGACAACTCCAGATCAATTCTACCTGGACTGAAGAATGAAATAAAAAATGCGTTCCCGCGAAAGGAACGCACTTTCAGAACTGCAACCGTCATTCAGGAAAACAACGGCTGGCAGATATACAATGATAAATGGACCAAACTTACTTGATGATTTTGCTTCCACGATCCATTGCAACAAGGCCAGACTTGAGAAGTTCAAGAATTCCAAATGGTTCAAGAAGACGGATGAGGGAATCAATCTTATCTTCGCTACCTGTTGCTTCTACGATGAGTGCATTTTCAGAAACATCAACGATGTGAGCACGGAAAATATTGCATGTTTCAATGATGACTGCGCGCTGCTCTCCGCTGGCCTTAACCTTGATGAGTGCCATTTCCCTCTGACAGGTCTCAGACTTTTCACAATGCTCGATAGAAATGACTTCAACAAGCTTTGAAAGCTGCTTCTTAATCTGTTCAAGAATATATTCATCACCGCTGACAACGATTGTTGCGCGAGACTTGTCTGGATCTGCTGTTTCACAAACTACGAGAGAGTCAATGTTGTAACCGCGGCGGCTGAAAAGACCTGATACACGGCTAAGAACACCAGCGTGGTTTTCTACAAGAACTGAAAGTACATATTTTTCCATATTTATTCCTCCAAGAAACATTATCGTCCTACTTCAGAGTATACACCCAAAAGACGGACTTCTTCTGCTTTTTCTTTCAATTTTTCAATAATTTTTATCACATATTCTTCAGGCTGACCACTGACACTTTTAAGGTCGACATCAGCATAGAACTGATATTCCCATGGACGACCTGGAATAGGACGGCTTTCAAGACGCGTAAGGTTTGTACCGAAGTCATTGAGCACACCAAGAATCCTGTAAAGGGATCCAGGTTCATGCTTTGCCTTGAACATGAAGCTTGCCATGTGTGCATCTTCAGTTGTTTTCTGTTCCTTTGTAATTACGACAAAGCGTGTGAAATTATTAGGATCGTCTTCAATTCCCTTTGCAAGAATATCAAGCTTGTATATTGAAGCATTCACTTCACTTGCAACGGCTGCATTTTCCATTGAACCTGTTTCAGAAACAAAAAGGGCTGCCCCGGAAGTATTGTAAGCTTCAATCTGCTGCCACTCCTTGTGGCTGCTCAAAAACCTGCTGGTCTGGAGCAATGCCTGGGGATGGGAATAAACCTTCTTAATGTCCTGGATTTTTGAACCCTTGACGGCAAGAAGGCAATAGCTGATTTTAATGGCAATGGCACCGGAAATGAAAACCTCTGGGTATTTTCTGAAGTTATCATAATTCTGGTAGACGCTGCCACCCAATGAATTTTCAATGGGAATCATTCCGTAGTCAGCCTTTCCTTCCGTTACCTGCTGAAAAACTTCATCAAAGGAATTCAAAGGCAAAGGCTGGACTGAATCATTGAAATATCCGATTGCCGCAGCCTCTGCATTGCATCCAGGTTTTCCGCAGTATGCAACCAAAGGCTTCTTATTGTCACATGCCATCCTAGTTGCTCATGTTCCAGCTTACGAGACGGAGTACATCTCCGAATACACCTGCAGCTGTAACACCTGCACCTGCACCGTAACCCTTGACTGTAAGTGGGATTGGTGTGTAGCGTGCCGTGTGGAATACGAATGCGTTTTCACCGCCGCGAACTGTATACAATGGATCTTCCGGTCCTACTTCAAGCATTCCGACAGAA
>SAMEA3663241__coassemble_547_pt1 | contig 8773 bp, 5 predicted proteins | sample SAMEA3663241__metabat2_high_PE_014 | metagenome-assembled genome bin SAMEA3663241 (sample SAMEA3663241) | pig gut metagenome | biome: pig gut; feature: pig-associated habitat; material: faeces | place: China | collected 2013
TTGAAGATGAAGCGGGAGGTTTCCATTGCCATTCATTCCGTCGCTGGGGCCCGCCGTTCTATGCATTGAGCCATTTGTCATAAGCAAAACAGCGTGAATTGAAGATGCCCATGCAGCAACAAAGACAGGGCAGGAAAAGAAATCAGGTGGGACGCAGGAATGAAGGGCAAGGAGGGGCCTGCCAAAAAGGCACATGGCTTTTGAAGATGAAGCGGGAGGTTTCCATTGCCATTCATTCCGTCGCTGGGGCCCGCCATTACTATTTTTTGTCCCTTGATTTATTGAGAACATCTTCAATTCAATATATAATGATCTCTTATGATAAATGCCGAGAACCCGCTTATAGTTCAGTCTGACAGGACACTTCTCCTTGATGTCCATGCGCCAAGGGCAGAGGAATGCCGCAACGCATTGATACCTTTTGCTGAACTCATTCGTTCTCCAGAACATCTTCACACATACCAGATTTCTCCTCTTTCACTGTGGAATGCAGCAAGTGCAGGTTTCACCGGAGACCAGGCATTGGAAACATTGAAGGAATTTTCACGCTATGAAATACCTCAGGCAGTGGGAGTCTGGATTTCCGAAACTGCGGAAAAATTCGGCAAGCTTCGCCTTGTGGAAGCCCCAAAAGAAAAAAACGAAAACGGCCAGGAAGAGGAATATCTCTACCTTGTCTCAACATCACCTTTTGTCTTCAAACAGATAGAGGCAAATCCCTACGCACGCAAACAGCTTGTTCCCTGCGACTATGTGGCACCGGCAAATCCTTCCGTTGAACTTACTGAAGATGAGAAAAGGTTCTGCTTTCGTCTTCTTCTTGTTGACCGCGGAACGGTAAAGCAGAACCTGCTCAAACTTGGCTGGCCTGTGAAAGACGATGTTCCCCTTGTTGACGGGGCATCTCTTGAAATCAACCTTCGCGACACGACTGCAGGCGGAAAGCCTTTCGAGATCCGTGGATATCAGAAAGAAGGGGCACAGGCTCTTGTCGGTGACAAGGGACCCGGAACAGGATTCGGTACCATAGTGCTTCCTTGCGGGGCAGGCAAAACAATCGTCGGCATGACCATCATGTCCATGCTAAAGACAAACACCCTCATCGTCACGACAAACATCACCGCAGTTCACCAGTGGATCGATGAGCTTCTGGACAAGACAGACCTTACGAAAGACCAGGTTGCCGAATACACCGGCGAATCAAAGACCATAAAACCTGTAACGGTTGCAACCTACCAGATACTTACATGGCGTCCTGAAAAAACGGGTCCATATCCTCACTTTGACCTTTTTCGCAAGAACAACTGGGGGCTTGTAATTTATGATGAAGTCCACATGCTGCCTGCTCCTGTGTTCCGTGTTGCGGCTGAAGTCCAGGCCGTGCGCCGAGTCGGTCTTACGGCAACCCTTGTGCGCGAAGACGGATGCGAAGGAAACGTTTTCTCCCTTGTCGGCCCAAAACGCTATGATGTTCCGTGGAAGGAACTTGAAAAGGCAAAATGGATTGCAACTGCTGAATGTGTTGAAGTCCGCTTTGGACTTCCCATGGACCGCGAGCTTGAATACGCCGTTGCCGCAACCCGTGAAAAGCACCGCATAGCAAGCGAGAACCCGGTCAAGGTTCAGGTAGTCAAGGAACTTGTTGAAAAATATCCTGATGATAAAATCCTTGTCATCGGTCAGTTCCTTTCCCAGCTGGATGATCTTGCAAAGGAACTGAATGCTCCCATCATCACCGGAAAAACAAAGAACGCGGAACGAGACAAGATTTACGCAGACTTCCGTGCTGGCAGCATTCATGTGCTTGTCGTAAGCAAGGTTGCGAATTTTGCCATCGACCTTCCTGATGCAAGCATTGCCATTCAGGTAAGCGGAACTTTTGGCAGCCGTCAGGAAGAAGCCCAGCGACTTGGAAGAATCCTACGTCCAAAGGACAGAACGTCAAGATTCTTTACCTTGATCACAAAGAATTCCGTGGAAGAAGATTTTGGCACAAACCGCCAGAAGTTCCTTGCGGAACAGGGATACAGCTACAGGATCATACGCTACAGCGACAGAAGCAGCTTTGACGAGCTGGATCAACCGCTTATGGTTGAAGGATGAGGCCTATGAAACTTGATCCAAAGGTAGAACGCATACTCGAATGGCGTGAAAGTTTTTCTTCTCTTCCGGATGACTATTTCTTCGACATCATCCATATGTATCTTGGAGAAATAAAGACTCCTTACAACAAGCCAAAGTTAATAGAAGAACTCAGCACGATTTTACGGAAAAAAGAGAACAGGGAAGTTCTTGTAAGCTATCTTGATGAAACGGACATCAAGGTCCTTACGGCAATAAGGTTCATCCCTGATGTAGAGATAAACAAGCTTGAGAAATTTTTTGTTCCAGCCATGACCCAGGGAGACCTTTATGAGGAAATGGCCAGCCTTGAGGAACGTCTCATAATCTACAACCGTGAGAACAAGATCACCGGCAAGAAGACCATAGCCATCAATCCCCATCTTGAGGAGGAACTTGAAAGCGTCCTTGATCTTGGCAATCTCATTGCTGAAGAAAAACCGCAGATAGAGAATTTTCCTTCAGCCGGAACTATGGGAATCCGCCTTTCTCCACAGGTCATCGCCGTGTTCATCTCCTACATACTTGCACATCCGGATTTCAGCAAGGCCAATGGTGATTTAAAGAAAAAAGCCGACGCAGAGCTCAAGAAAATATGCGGAATCGAGTCTACGGAAATTTTCAAACGGCTTTTTACGGGCATGAGAAATCTTGTGCTTCTGCGTGAAGTTGATGATGGAAAGATGTGGGGAGTCGACTGGGAACGTCTTGAAGCTTTCTTCGCATTGCCTTTTAAAAGTCAGGTGGTCTATCTTTGTGTCGCAAGTTCAGCACTTTTATCCCGCCGCGCCCTTGTTTCCAACGCGACATTTTTTTCAAACACCCTGGATTTTGCCCGCGGAAAATATTTCACCAAGGAAAAGCTTTTCGCCATTTCTTTCCTGATCAAGGAAAAATCAGGTACGGAAGATTTTGGAAGCCGCAGGTTTTCAAAAATTCTTTCAGGCGGCGATGAAACCGACGAACATGCCGGTTCTTCTGCCATAGAGGCCATGATAGACAGCGCGGTTGTTTTTGGCATAATGACTTTGAGCGGAAAAAATTCAGAAGGTGGCAGCCTCATCCATGTGGAGGAAGATTTCATTGACGAAAATGTCCAGGGCGCAAAAAAGCTTCTAAGCATAGACACCGGTTTTTCCGTGACCATAATGCCGGGCCTTTCGACCCTCGAGTTTTCATCACTGGTGAAATTCCTCGATGCAAGACAGTGTGATGTCACAAGCACTTTTGAGATAAACAGGCAGTCTGTGATCCGTGGATTTGATTTTGGTCTTTCAAAGGAAGACATAAAGTCACTGCTTGAAAGATATTCGGCTTTTGAAATTCCGCGGAACCTTGAAATCTCTTTGGACGAGTGGTCGGCAACCTATAATTCCGCCTCGATATACAGGGGATATGTCCTGAAACTTTCCGAGGAAAATGCCTTCAGGGCGGAAAACAATCCTCTCTTCAAGACACATATAAAGGAAATACTTGCGCCTGGAGTCTATCTTCTTGACTTCATGAGCGATGTTGAGGCCTATGCCGCGATACAGAAAACCGGAATTGATTTTGCAGGCAAGATACGCAGCGTCAGGACCGATGTTGAAGTTCCGCCTTTACCTGCTGTTGTTGACCGTGGAAGATCAAAAATTTCCCTGGGCGAAACAAGTGCAGTTTCATCTGGATTGGAATGCAACAGAAAAAACAAGGAAAAAAGGCTGAAGATTCTTGAAGATTTCAGAAATGCTCTTGAAGAAATGGAGACCACAAGGGATCAGAAGGACGGATTGCTTGACAGGATTTCCCGCAGAATTATCATTGAGGGCGAGCAGCTTAGACCTGAGAGCGTCCGCTTTGAGCTTAGGGAAGCTTTCGGAATGAACTACACCGGAAAGATCAATGTGCTTGAAAGTTCGATACAGAAAAATTCCCTGGTGGAAATCGAGCTCACCGGCAGCAGCAATGTGATTTTTGGAATTCCAAAAGGAATTCTAAAAAATTCGGAGACTCCAGTAGTTTTCCTGACGGTTGAAAACAAGGAAACAAAAGAGACCGAAGAAACTGAAATTGAAATAGCAAAAATTTCACGCGTCAAGAGAATCAGAAATTCCCTTTCGCTGAGAAAAAGATAGAACGGAGCATGAATATGGAAAGACCAAGGATATGTCTTACGCTGACTGGAACTACGTTGAGCGAGAATCTTGAGACACTCAACAAGTACCGTGACAGCATCGATATGGCCGAGCTGAGAGTTGATTACCTCAATGAAAATGAGCGTCTTTATGTCAGGCGTTTCCCTTCACTTGCCGGAGTTCCGTGCATACTCACAATACGCCGCCAGATTGACGGTGGAAAATTTGTGGAAGGCGAGGCTGCACGCACAGTTCTTTTTGCACGTGCGCTTTCTTTTGCCGATGAGGACCGTTCACAGAATTTTGCCTACGTCGATTTCGAGGAAGACTTTCACATTCCAAGCCTTGAGGATGCGACCCTTGCCTTTGATACGAAAGTCATAAGAAGTTTCCATGACATGCACAATCCGGTTTCCGATGTCATTTCAAGGCTCAAGAAAATGACGACATCCGGTTTTGAGATTCCAAAAATCGCCTTCATGCCACACTGCCTTGACGATGTCACAAATCTTTTCAAGGAAGCTTCCAAGCTTCGTGACAGCAACCACATCCTTCTTGCCATGGGACCGATGGGAATTCCAACAAGAGTCCTTGGCAACAAGCTGAAGAATTTTTTGACATATACTTCCGCTCCTGAATCCATGGGCAACATGTCCAACATCACCCATCTTGATGTCGTGAAGCTCAATGAACTTTACAGGGTGAAAGACATCAACGAGAGCACAAAGATCTACGGAATCACAGGATGGCCTCTTTCCGGAACTTCAAGTCCGGAACTTCACAACACCGGTTTTGCGCGCCATAACATGAATTCCGTATACATTCCTTTCCCTGCGGAAGATTTTGACCAGGCAATGAATTTTGCCGAATGCGTCGGTGTTAAGGGATTTTCCGTTACGGTTCCGCATAAGGAAGCCGTACTTGAGAAAGCAAATTTCATTTCACCTGAAGTCCTTGATATAGGGGCAAGCAATACCATGGTTTCAGACGGCGGAAGATGGAACTGCTACAATACTGATGCCGATGGATTTGCAAGATCACTCCTCGAATTCACGGAATTCAAGAATCTCAAGCACAAGAAGGTTGCCATCATCGGTGCTGGCGGTGCCGCCAAGGCAATCGCATATGCCGTCTACAAACTTGGGGCAAAGGCCTGTGTGTTCAACCGTACTGTAGGAAAGGCAAAAGCCCTTGCTGAAAAATATGATTTTGAATACGGACCTCTTTCGCCGGAATCGGGAAAACTTCTAAGGAAGTATTCGGACGTCATCATACAGACCACATCAAAGGGAATGCATTGCCATGAAAGTTCTACAGCGGAAAACGATCCTCTGTTCTTTTACGAGTTCAGCGGCAAGGAAATTCTTTTTGACATAGTTTACATGCCGGAAGTCACGCCTGTGATGGCGCGTGCCAAAGCTGCGGGCTGTCATGTGTGCAACGGTTTCTACATGCTTCGTTATCAGGGCTATAAACAGTTTGAATTATATACAGGAGAAAATTACTGATGGGTATTTCAAAGGATGAACAGAAAGTGCTTGCAGCCACAACTGCAGTGGACACTCTTATCAAGGAAGGAAAAATTTTCAGCGGAATGAAGATCGGTCTTGGTACCGGTTCGACAGCCATGCCTGCCGTAAAGCGTCTTGCTGAGCGCATCGCAGATGGAACATTGAGCGGTGTGAAGGCCGTTGTCACAAGCTTCCAGACACAGCTTGCATGTGAGGAATACGGAATCCCTGTATATACCCTCAATGACAAGGCGATCGAAGGTCATCTTGATCTTGCCATCGACGGAGCGGATGAAATCGACCAGAAGAACAACCTGATCAAAGGCGGTGGAGCCGCACATCTTCGCGAAAAGATCGTTGAATACAATGCCGGGTTCCTTGCCATAGTCGCTGACGGTTCAAAGGACGTCGAGACCCTTGGCACAAAGTTTCCGCTTCCAGTTGAAATCATCGCAGATGCCCGTGTTCCTGTAATCAAGGCTCTTGAAAAACTTGGTGCGACATGTACTGTCCGCGAAGGTGTTAAAAAGGCAGGCCCTGTGATCACAGACAACGGCAACATGGTTCTTGACTGCCTGTGGAAGTCTCCGGTTGATCCTGCAGAGATGGAAGAAAAAATCGATGCAATCACTGGTGTTGTAGAATGTGGATTCTTCACAAAGAACAAGCCGGTTGCCTTCATCGCCAAGGAAGACGGAACTGTAGTACGCCGCTAGAATCCCCCTGCTAAGCCGTCACAAGCTTACTAAGCGTCACAAGCCTGCTTAGCGGCACAGGCCTACTTAGCGACACAGGCTTGCTGAGCGAAGTCGAAGCACAGCCGCATTGCGAAACCAGCACAGGACCCTTCGACGGGCCCTTCGACGAGCTCAGGGACCACTCAGGGATCCTCGTCAGCTTAGGACCCCTGAGCGAAGTCGAAGGGTCCTAAATAATTTTCATCAGTCCACAGTCGACGGAAGAACATTTTTAAGATCGAGGGTTCCATCCTCGGAAATCTGGGCCGGATATTTTCTTCCCTTGTAGATCACGTTTACATTTCTGCAGAACCTGGATCCGCGCTCGGTGTGGACGACTGCTTTTTCAAGCCTTCCATCCTTCCATTCTATGTCGCAGCAGATGTTTCCCATGAGCTGCATCTTTTCAAGCCTTCCGTTTTTCCATTCAGCCGGAACCGATTCAAGAAGGGAAATTTCCACGCTGTCATCAATCATCCTGCATTTGAGGATCGAATCCCTCACGGAACAAAGCCATCTGTCAAAATCATCCGTGCCATGTTCATCGACCGATGTCCACCCGGAATCAGGTGCGTCAAGTTTTGCGATGGCATGTGAAAGTGTCAGTGTGAAAGCATCGGAATTTGACTTTCCAAGGTAGTGGAGTGCTTTTGATGTAAGAAGGAAAAGTTCCTTTATCGCAATGGAATCTTCCATTGATTTTTCCGTGATGTAATAAGTTCTTCCTTCTGAATCTTTCCATTCCTTAGCAAAGGAAGGAGACAGCACAAGATGTTTTTTCTCGTCGGCTGGAAGCAGTATGTTGAGGAAGAACACGCAGGCGCTTTTGAGGATCTTGAAATTTTTTCTGAGGACCTTTGTGTCCATGGTGTATTCATAGTATTCGATCAGTGACCTGGCAAAAGAAAGTGCACCGAGAGGAGAATACGAAGTGCTCAAGTCGGTTCCGTCTGGAGCGGAATCTCCCCAGATGTCAGTCGTGTCATGGCATACAAAACCTTCGACTCCATACATTTTTTCCGCAGTGGATTTTCCATGCCTGAAGAGCCGTTTTGAGAATTTGAAAAGAGGTCTGTTGAGGGCGGCAAGTCCAAGCATTCCGGAAGCTGATCTGTACATTCCGTTTCCACGCAGACTGAATTTTTCTCCGCCGTTTTCCGACCAGAGACCGCATGTGACTTTCGGGAGCGTCGATCTTGGACCAAGGTCGCAGATAAGCTTGTACCTGGCATAATCCCAGTCGATGTTCCCGGTTCCGTTCACCGTAAGAAGTGCCTGGTTGTTCCATGATGAGTATTCCGAGATGTAGTCGGCCTTGAGGTTTTCATACGATGTGCCTGAAGCAAAGCAGATTCTTTTGAGCGCAAGGTCGGCGCATCCTGAGGCTGCTGCAAGCGGTTTTTTGTGGACGTCTCCCATCTTGCTTCTGAAGTGTCCTCTTCTGTATCCGGTCTCAACATCGATGTAGAGTGTGACGTCATCGGACTTTTCAACTACGATATGTTCGCCTTTTATGCAAACCGTTCCGCCTGAAGAAACTGCAGTCATCATTGTGCAGGACGGAAAGTTGTTTACATCCAGGACAGAAATCGTATCATTGGTAAGGCTGTATTTTTTTGCGCATCCTTTCTTCTCGATGTTTGCACGAAAGTAGATGCTTTTCGGAACGCTTGATGAAATGTGGTAGACGATCACATTTCCGCTTCCACTTGCAAAACATTCCCTTGTGTAGGTGATGGAGCTGTCCGGGGAACTTCTTGAAAAATCCTTTTCTCCGCCGACTGATGATTCGATGGAAAATTCAGAGGAAACAATTCCAGTCTCAAAATCGATCTCACGCTTGTAGGCATCGCATCCGGCAAAGCAGTTTCTCTTTCCGCCTGCAACTTCGTAAAGGGATTTGTGTTCTCCGTCATAGAAATCTATGTGGATTTCACCGGAAGGACAGTAGAATGTCTGGTCCGATGGAGTTGCGCTGAGGCATTCAAACACCTGCTCCTGGGCTTCTCCAAAACGCCCCTGGCCCAGAAGGGTCCTTGTTTCCTTGAGGGCTTCCCTGCACTGTGGATTGTTCCTGTCGTGGAATGCACCCGACCACTGGGATTCCTCGCACAGTCTTATTATTTCATGTCCCGGATTTCCAAAAACTTTTGCACCCAGTCTGCCATTGGCAACAGGAAATGCATCTGCATAATCAGCTGCCGGTGATTTTTTTGTTAGTCTGCTCATTCCTCGATTTTAACATAGAATGGTGCTGCTGTCATTCCGGCAAGCTGAGCGTCACAGTCCG
>SAMEA3663241__coassemble_555_pt1 | contig 8722 bp, 8 predicted proteins | sample SAMEA3663241__metabat2_high_PE_014 | metagenome-assembled genome bin SAMEA3663241 (sample SAMEA3663241) | pig gut metagenome | biome: pig gut; feature: pig-associated habitat; material: faeces | place: China | collected 2013
ATTGCAAAACGACTGCGCTACATGGACAAAAAGGTCATCATTCTTTCAATCATGTCGCCTGTACACATACTTAAAGATTTTGAATGGGCGGACACCATCCTTTGCGGCTACAGTTATTCAAACTATTCCTTTGCCGCGTTGTTTGGTGCCTTGAACGGAGAATTCATACCCAAGGGGAAAATTCCGCTGGAATGAATTCAACATTTCTACTCCTGACCGTCAAACTGGCTCAGAAGTTTTCTCAGCGTTGCATAAAGCTGCACGGCTTCTTCTTTTGAAAGCTGAACGCAGCCACCGATTTTTGCAGGAATGTCCACAGCCTTTTCACGGAGTTTCATTCCCTTGTCTGTGATTGAAACAACAAGAATCCTTTCGTCTTCCTTTGAACGGACCCTTGTTACGAGTTCTTTTTTTTCCAGGGTTTTAAGGAGTGGCGTAAGGGTTCCCGAATCAAGAAGAAGTTTCTTTCCAAGTTCCTTTACGCTCATCTCCCTGTGTTCCCACATCACCATCATCGCAATGTACTGCGTGTAAGTCAGATCAATTTCATTTAAGAACGGAGTATATCTCCTGACAATTTCCTTTGATACTGCATACAAAGGAAAACACAACTGATTGTCCAACTTAAGAGCATCGTACTTATTGCCCATTTTATTCCTCGTCTAAAGGAGATTTATAGTCCGGATCTTTGGAAGCAATGTATCCTGCCCTTACAGCCTTTGCAAGCTGATCGCTGCATGAAGTCGGCCGCCGTCCGCAGATGATTCCAGACAGTTTTGCTTCAATCTGTTCCACTGTCCATCCAGAAGCAACGGAATCGTCTTTAAATTTCCATTGCATCCGCCCATGAATTCTATGTTCTTTACGATGTCCCCGTCAATATCCATGCTGATTACTTTTGAGCATGTGTTTTCAGTAATCCACTTGTAGAACGGAATTGCATTGTCACCGTTTACGTCAACCTTTGAATACTGAGGAGTAAAACCGCAGCCTGTTGCTGTGTTTACGATCACCAGTACCTTTCCCTTGAACTTTGAAAGTTCAACCTTGCTTCCGTCCTGTGCTTCTACTGTGAAATCAAATGCGTTCATAAAATATCCTCCGATAGATTGTACGCAACTAAATTGCATTTGATTTAATACAATTAAATTGTATGCAATCTAATATCGGAAGTCAATGAAATCCCTGCTTTTTTCTGATGCTAACATAAATTTATTCTGCGATTTCGATTTTGTTCCGGCCGCCGTTCTTTGCTTTATATAGGGCTGCATCGGCGGAATTAAACCAGTCGGCCTTTTCCATTCCAGCTTTTAAAACAGAAATGCCTGCGCTGAAGGAAAACTTTTCCCCGGGAGCAAAATCATAGGATATTGAACAGAATTTATCCTTAATTTCCTGCACACGATTTTTTACAAATTCAAGATCCTCTGTTTCAAAGGTAAGGACAAATTCTTCACCGCCAAATCTAAAGGCATGCCTTCTTCCGCCCATTTTTTCCCTGATTACTCCCGCAAGAGCTATAAGAACTTCATCACCGGCAGCATGACCGTACGTGTCATTCACATTCTTAAAATAATCAATATCCATGATCACAACAGTAGGCTTGTAGCTGCCACCAATAAACTTTTTCAAGTAGGCACTCATACAGCCTTCTAAAGCCGCCTTGTTGTACAACTGGGTCATGGGTTCAATTTTCAATTCCTCAATGAGGGCCTTCTGCTTTCTGTAGTTGGTGAAAATATAACGGAACTGAACTTCCTGTGATTTCGCGAGAACATTGCAGACGATGTAGCTTATCACAAGCAATGATCCCAAAACCAGTACAGAAATATTTTTGTGCGTAGGATCAAGATCAGGTCGTTTTATGTAAAAAGCCATCAAAGAAAGGAAGAATGGAACTGCATTTATGACTGAAATATTTCTTAAAATTTTCCTGTCTCCAAAAATCATGCTTACATAAATCGGAATGGTAATCAGATACATTACGAAAGAGAAATACACATTGCAGATTGCAATGCTTGAACAGCAGACCATTACGCAAAAACAGACACCATAGATCCTGATCGTTTCCGAAATGTTTTCCTTGTGTACAATCACTGTACAGATTGTAGAAGCAAGAATAAGAAAAATATCCGGAAGTATTATTCCCCTCCACAGATAAAGCGCAATGGAATAATCAATAAGGCCTTTTTTCCAGAATCCATTTGAAAGATACATGTAGAAAATTAAAAGCTGTACTGCCAGTGAAAGTCCTGCTCCAATCCAGCAGACTGCCGCTATTCCTTTCTGTATTTTTCTGAAATGCCTGCCACGGTATTCTTCAAAGTTCATGTTTAAAATATAACACCGTTTTTCTATTTTTACAGTTCTATTTTGGAGACCAGCTTCAATTCAGATGAAGTTTTGTGGATTGTCGATTACCGGGAGCAGTCCATTGTATTTCTCCCGACAACCGGACAAATTAGAATTCCAAGAATCAGATTGCTTTTACTCTATGCATTTCGCTAATTCTTCTTCTGATATCCCTGTAACCTTAAAAATCGTTTCAAAGTCGATGTTGCATTCCAACATTTTCTTTGCATTCTCAAAATTTTTCTGGTTAGCTCCCTGTTCTATACCTTGTTCTATACCTTGTTCTATGCCTTGCCGCAAGCCTTGTTGTATCCCTTGCTCGATACCCTGTTGCAAGCCTTTCTCCATCCCCTGCTGAATGCCCTGCTGTATCCCTTGCTCCAGACCTTTTGCCATACCGGTTTCTATGGCATGCCGTTCGGCTGTTTTCATATCAGATACATGCATCCAGTATCGGCTTTCATGATACCAGTTCATTTCATCCTGGCTGACGTGTTCAAGTACTGTCACTGCCATGTTTATCCCCCTGTTATGAGCGCAAAGTTCTTTTATATAAGCCTGCTTGTCCTTATTGGAAGCATACAAAAAGAATTTACCCCACATCTGAGTTTTCGTCAATTTTGAAACATCATCAGGAAGCTGCTTGATTTTAGGTAGTTCAATGAAGATGACATTCAGAAGATTTTCTATCTGACGGCCATTTGCGTTCTTCATGTTATACCAGTTGATGCAATTTTCTTCTTCATTATCAAAAATGAAATTGAGAACCGAGATTTGAAAAACCTGAGGAATATCCTGCCAGCTTTTACCTTTAGGCGTATAATGATTCAACAGATGAGCCACATGATATTCGGCACGTTTTCCGTAACAGGTATTTTCGTTTCGCCCCTGCATTTCAATGTTTACCGCCTTGCCATCAATTTTACAGTTAATATCAAATTCAGACTGTTTGTCATCCAAAGCCTCGCCTGAAAGTTCATTTGGCTGGAGAACCACATCAGTAACCTGCTTTTCCAGAATGTCTGAAAGAAAACAGGTCAGGGCACCACGAGATTCATCAGAATCGTTTGTAAAAATAATTTTGAAAGTTGGATCTGCACAAGGATTTAAAAGTGCATCACGAGATGGTCTGTAAGACAATGCCATACACGTCTCCTGAAATTGGAATAAAGACACAACCGTGCCTTAGTCCTTCAGTCCCAATTCTGAAGACGTATGGTAAAATCGCATGGCCGGTAAAAGAATCATGAAGATTCAATCAGTAAATGACAAAAACATTGGAAAACTAAAAAGCACCAGCCATAACCATCTACAAAAATAAAATAATATAAAAACAAAAAGAAATCAACAGCCGGAACTACAAGAGACGCGGAAGGTTTTCGCCGGGAGCAGTCCTCTATCTTCCCGGACCTTTTTTGAAATGCAGGACTTTTTATACAGATGGAAAAATATTTTATGCTAAAACTGAAGTAAGCTTTAGATGCTAAAAAACTTGCGGAGGCGAAGTTCTTCCGATGCGTAGACTTTGAGGCCGGCGACCAAAGGGAGTCCCATACCTTCAGGCCTCAACCGTCGGAGCAGCGGAAGGTTTTCGCCGGGAGCAAGTTTTTTAATATCTACCTATGCTTGCCTCTTCTTTAACATTTTTGTTTTTCCGTTTACTATATAGGCATGGACAACATTTCAAAACTTTATACAGATGCACAGAGAATTAAAAAACACTACCGCGCGGAACACAGCAAATATGACGGCAGCGAAGTATGCGGCCAGATCAAGGAACTTTTTGGACGCAACAACGCCCATGTAAAATCCCTTGCACTTTCTTTTGCCGACTACTGGTATGACACATACATCATGAATTCCACAGAAATGGAAAATGAACCGACGGAACAGCACCTTAAAATTTTGGGTTCAATCCAGGCTTTGATTGACAACGACCCAGAACAGATTACGGAGTTAAAGCAGGAAGACTGGAACGAACTCTGCTCGCTTACGAACTATGAAGCCGACGATCTTCCGCTGGAACTTTTAAACGACATGATGATTCTTTTTGTTGATCATCAGGCTTGCTGAACCATGGAAAACAACTTGTATTCAAAATGCTGCCAGTGCCCAAGAAACTGCGGAACTGAAAGAAGTGCCGGAAAATGCGGATTCTGCCGTGAAAGCGAAGAACTAAAAATCGCCACGGCCTGCCTTCACTTTGGAGAAGAACCCCTCATCACTGTTTTTGGCGGAAGCGGAACAATTTTCATTACGGGATGCACATTGCGCTGTTCATTCTGCCAGAACTACCAGATCAGCCAGCATGGAATGGGAAGCGCCGTAAGCAAAGAAGAATTTATTTCCATGTGCCTAAAACTTCAGGACAAGGGAGCCGAAAACATCAACATCGTCACAGGCAGCCATCAGATTCCAAAACTCGCCGAATTTCTTAGAGCCGCTAAAAACTCCGGCCTTAAAATTCCTGTCGCATGGAATTCAAGCGGCTATGAAAGCATAGAATCCCTGGAGCTTCTGCGCGGAATCGTAGACATCTGGCTTCCGGACTTTAAGACAATCAATTCTTTCATGAGCAGGGAACTTTTTGCGGCGGAAGATTACCCGGGCGTTGCAAAGAAAGCCATCAGATGGATGGTGAACAGCACACCAATGGAAATCGTTGAAATCAACAGAAACGGTGAAACCCGCGAAAAAATGCTGCGCGGAACCATCATCAGGCACCTTGTTCTGCCCGGCCGCCTTGACGACACAAAACTGACGTTGAATTGGCTTAAGAAAATTGCAGACGGAAAATCATGCATTTCGTTGATGTCCCAGTACACTCCTGTTCCTTTCCAGGGATCTGCGGAAGAACTCGAATGGCGAAAGAAATCCCTTGGTGCTTTCCAGAACCGCCTCATAAATACAGACGAAGACAAAGCCCTGCGCACCATGATAGACGACTACGACTTTGAATACCTTTTCTACCAGGACCTGAGCGACGACACCACCTGGCTCCCAGACTTCAACAGGATTCAGCCGTTTAGTTTCGAACTGGCCAAACCCGTATGGCATTTCTCAAGAGGTTTTGTTGACAGATGAATTCCGCGAAGGAAAGGCAAATAATGACAATCTGCCTGTTTTTTTCTATATTATATTAAGAACATAATTTGAGGGTAATAAATGTCAGACAACAATGATGAAAACAGAAAGAAGAATGAAAATGATCCCTATGATTTTTTCAAGCTTTCGATAGACAACAACGATGACCGTGGAGACGGACCAAAGAACAACAAGCCTCCTAAGAGGATGCCTTTCTGGGGAGTTCTTCTTGCCGTAGCAGGAATTCTTCTCGTCATCAACATGTTCTTTACTTCAAAACCTGATGATCTAATCGATTATTCAGAGTTCCGAAATCTTGTTGAACAGGGACAGATCGTACGCGTTGAACTTGGGGAAAACTATTTCACAGGCTACACTGCAGACGCATCTGCAGCCCAATCTCAGCAGAAGAAACTCGGCTTTCTCCGTCCGCTGAGTCCACAGCAGCAGACAAACGGAATCTACAGGACTTCCGGTGTCCTGATGGAGAATTTCATTCAGCTTCTTGATGAAAAAGGCGTCGAGTATAAATTCGTTGCAAGACAGAACAACTATTTCGTGCAGCTTCTGCTCAACCTTATCGTCCCGTTCCTTTTCATTTTCCTCATCTATTTCTTCCTCTTCAGAAAGATGGGTGGCGGAATGTCAGGATCCATGTTTGGCATCGGAGGCGGAAAATCAAAGGCAATCGATGAAGGCAAAGTAAAGACACGTTTCAGCGACGTTGCCGGTGTTGATGAAGCAAAGGACGAACTTGTTGAAGTCGTTGACTTCCTTAAGGAACCAAAGAAATATACGGAAATCGGCGGAAAAATTCCAAAGGGAGTCCTCCTTGTTGGACCTCCGGGAACAGGTAAGACTTTGCTCGCCCGTGCTGTTGCAGGAGAAGCAGGAGTTCCATTCTTCAGGATCTCCGGTTCTGACTTTGTTGAAATGTTTGTAGGCGTTGGTGCCAGCCGTGTCCGCGATCTTTTCCGCAACGCAAGGGAAAAGGCTCCATGCATCATCTTCATCGATGAAATTGACGCTATCGGTAAAAGCCGTGTGAATAATTTTGGCGGAAGCAATGACGAGCGCGAACAGACACTCAACCAGCTTCTTGTTGAAATGGATGGTTTCGACAATGAAAAAGGCCTCATCATCCTTGCAGCTACAAACCGTGCAGACATCCTTGACCCGGCCCTTCTGCGCCCAGGCCGCTTTGACCGTCAGGTTCCTGTTGAAAAGCCTGATGTAAAAGGCCGTGAAGAAATTCTCAGGATCCACGCAAAGAATGTTAAGCTTGATGATGATGTAGACTTTGAATCTGTCGCCCACGGAACAACAGGATTTGCCGGAGCTGATCTTGCAAACGTCGTAAACGAAGCCGCCCTTCTTGCCGTACGCAACGGGCACAAAAAAGTTTCAATGTCCGATATGAACGATGCCATCGACAAGGTAAGCATCGGTCTAAAGAAAAAGAGCCGCAAGGACAACGAAAAGGACATGCGTCTTGTTTCAATCCACGAAACAGGCCATGCTCTTGTAGGTGCTTTCACGCCGGATTATCCGCCGGTAAACAAAATCACCGTTGTTCCTAGAAGCCACGGCGTTGGTGGATTCACCCAGTACCGTGAGGAAGAGGAGAAGAATTTCCAGACAAAGAAGGACATGATCAATGAGATCGACATCCTTCTTGGAGGACGTGCGGCTGAGGAAATAATCCTTGGCGACATTTCTACCGGTGCTTCAAACGACATCGCCCGTGCGACAGAAATCGTAAAGCGCATGATCGTCGACTTTGGTATGAGCGACAAGTTCCGCAACATGACTTTGGGCAAAGGTGTCCTTGGCAATGCCGGTGGAGAACCTACCCTTGTCCGTGAATTCTCTGAAGAGACACAGAAATACATTGATGTTGAAATTTCGCGCATCATGGACGAGCGCTACAAGTATGTCCTCAAGCTTCTAAAGACACATAGGGCACTTCTAGAATACATCGCCAATGTCCTTAAAGAGAAGGAAACAATTGACGGAAAAGAATTCCAGGAGCTTGTAAAAGCGGAAGACCATTGCAAACAGCTTGAAGACAAGGCAAAGGCAGAAAAGCCGGAACCCAAAAAAGCCCCGGCTGAAAAGAAGGCAAAGGCTGCTCCAAAAAAAGCAAAGAAGGTTTCTGAATAGAACATTACCAGCAAAGACGGACGGTGTTAGTCCACCAAAGGATCGGTGAGCGAAACGCAGTGCAGTCGAACCGTCCGTTGCTTTTGGGGTGATGACCCCTTCGACATTGCTCAGGGATCCTAGACAAGGCACAGGATCGGTGAGCGAAACGCAATGCAGTCGAACCGTCCGTTGCACAGTTGGCTACATCCCTTCCTTCAATTCAAAACCAAAATAATCATGTCCCGGGTAGACGAGAGTGTTGCCCGGGATTTTCTCTTTTATGAGGGAAAGGCTCTGCATCATCTCTACTTCGCTTCCACCAGGCAGATCGGTGCGTCCCCAGGTTCCGTAGAAAAGAGTATCTCCGCTGATAAGGACCTTTTCTTTCTCATTGTAAAGGCAGCAGCTTCCTTTCGTATGTCCTGGAGTATGGATCACCCGATAGGTGCCAAAGAGAATCTTGCCGTCATCAAGAAATTCTGTGGCTCCAGGAAGATCTGATACAGCCGGAACAAAATCTTCGAAACCCATGGCCTCAAGACCTGGTCCCTGTACTCTACCTGAATCTGCGCCAATCATGACGGAATCTTCTTTATGGATGTAAATCGGGATGTCCGGATATTTTTCCCGAAGAAACTTAAGGCCCGAAACATGATCAAAATGTCCGTGGGTCAAAACAACGGCAATAGGACTCAGTCCCAGGGAATCAAGGTATGCCGAAAACTTTTCCGTGTCTCTGGTGAAATTGCAGGCAGCCGGATCTACGATAAAACATTTTTTTTCCGGCATCTCTACAAGATATGTATTTACACCAAAAGGACCGGTCTGAATGCAGTGGATTTTCATATTTCCTCCGTATAAAAAAAAGGCAGCCTAAGCTGCCATCCCAGGGATCCTTTGTAATCAACAGGACCGGTTCCAAGTCGAACCACCCTGTGTTCCCTTTTGTGATTGAACCCTTCAACATTGCTCAGGGATCCTAGACGAGGCACAGGATCGGTGAGCAGAACGCAGTACAGTCGAACCGTCGATTCCTTTTGGGGTGATGACCCTTCGACATTGCTCAGGGATCCTAGACGAGGCACAGGATCGGTGAGCAGAACGCAGTGCAGTCGAACCGTCGATTGCTTTTGGGGTGATG